>ENA-OOZY01000146-OOZY01000146.1-human-gut-metagenome-genome-assembly--contig:-NODE-146-length-63304-cov-4.424987_pt1 | contig 63304 bp, 60 predicted proteins | sample MGYA00241047_ERZ501410 | MGnify/ENA primary metagenome ERZ501410 (study PRJEB25962, sample SAMEA2042621) | human gut metagenome | biome: human gut; feature: human-associated habitat; material: faeces... | reverse complement strand
TGCATGTGTTAAGCACGCCGCCAGCGTTCATCCTGAGCCAGGATCAAACTCTCATGTTAAAGTTTGCATCGCTCAGAAATTAGCTTGGCTAATTATCCTGTTCGATTACTGTTGTTTCGTTCGAAACGAATTGAATCGGGTTTTGGTTTCATTCTTATCGAATGTCCTTGTCCGAAAAATTATTTTATAATTTTTCAAGGTTGTTTCACTGTTCAATTATCAAGGTTCTTGGAATCTGTTTTGATTCCGTTTGCTGTGCGCTTTACTGCGTCAGCGAATACTATCTTATCAAATATGTTTGTACTTGTCAACACTTTTTTTCAATTTTTTTTAAAAAATTACAAAATGTTTTTTTAGCACAATATCTTGATATTTTTTGTCTAATAAAACACAAGAAAACCAATTCTTAAATGTTCTCTCAGACACAAAGACAACCCTGTAAATAACAGGATTGTCTGAACGGAGAAGGAGGGATTTGAACCCTCGCGCCGCGCGAACGACCTACACCCTTAGCAGGGGCGCCTCTTCAGCCACTTGAGTACTTCTCCAGCTGAATATCAATGCAATATTCAATTCGCCGCACTTTTTCAGTGCAAGCAATATTTTATCAAAAAATATAATGTTTGTCAATGACTTCTTTTATATTTTTCAGGTGCTGTTTCATATAGGTTATTTCCGTCGCAGTCAATTACAGTGATAACCGGTAAATTTTCTACATACAATTTGCGGATTGCCTCTGTTCCTAAATCATCATAGGCAATTACTTCGCTTTTTTTGATGCACTTTGACAGAAGTGCTCCGGCACCTCCTACAGCTGCAAAATATACAGCTGTATTTTTTTTCATGGAATCAATAACCGCTTCACTTCTTTTTCCTTTTCCAATCATCCCGGTTAATCCTTCGTCAAGAAGAGTCGGCGCATATTTATCCATACGGCTGCTGGTTGTCGGACCTGCAGAACCAATCACCTGGCCTTCTCTATTTGGAGTAGGTCCTAAATAATAGACAATCTGGTCTTTCATTATAAAAGGAAGTTCCATTCCCTGCTCTTTTTGTTCCACCATCCGTTTATGGGCAGCATCACGCGCTGTATATACTGTTCCCGTTATATACACGTAATCTCCTGCATGAAGTTCTTTTACCTTCTCCTTTGTCAGTGGTGTCTCTATATATTTATCCATGAAAACCTTCTCCTTTTTATAACACTCTTGTAATGTGGCGATTTACATGACAGCAAATGTTTACGGCAACCGGAAGTCCGGCAATATGTGTCGGATAGGTTTCAACATTTAATCCGATAGCTGTAACACGGCCTCCTAATCCACCCGGACCAATTCCAAGATTATTGATGGCTTCTAAAACCTCAATTTCAAAATCTTTCACATATGGAATTTCTGAATGGCTTCCTAATTCACGTGTCAGAGCTTTCTTTGCCAAAAGAGCACATTTTTCAAAAGTGCCGCCAATTCCTACACCAATTACCATAGGAGGACAGGCATTTGGACCGGCGTCTTTTACTGCCCGGATAACTGCCTGTTTGACACCTTCGATTCCATCTGCCGGTTTTAACATAAAGACACGACTCATATTCTCGCTGCCAAATCCTTTTGGAGCAACTGTAATTTCCAATCTGTCTCCCGGAACAATTTCATAATGAATAACACCCGGTGTATTATCCTTTGTATTTTCCCTGAGGATTGGGTCGGATACAACCGATTTACGCAGATACCCCTCTGCATAGCCCTGGCGGATTCCTTCATTCACTGCATCTTCCAGAAAATCTCCATCAATATGAACTTCCTGTCCGATGCGTAAAAATACAACGGTCATACCGGTATCCTGACAAATCGGAATCTGGCTTTCTTTCGCAATTTCCAAGTTTTTCTCCAACTGCTCCAAAATCTGTTTTCCGATTGTCGATTCTTCTTTCTCTTTTCCGGCTAACAAAGCATCTTTTACATCCGGTGATAAATCTACATTTACCTGCATGCACATTTCTTTTATGCACTTTGTTATTTCATCTGTATGAATCGTCCTCATTTTTATTCCTCACTCTCTGATGACTCTTCTTCTGTTTCGTCCTCATCCGTCTCTTCCTCATGCACTCTGGCAATGCTGGCGATACGGATATCTTTGGAACTATCTAAATTCATCAGTTTAACGCCGGAAGTAACTCGTCCAAGCTGTGAAATATCATCCACGCCAATTCGGATAATAATTCCTTCCGTTGTAATTAACATAATTTCCGTTCCCGGTTCAACTGCTTTACAGCCAATTACATTTCCGGTTTTTTCTGTAATTTTATAACATTTTACACCTTTACCGCCTCTAAACTGCGGAGCAAATTCATCGATGCTTGTACGTTTACCCATACCAAACTCAGAAACCATTAAAAGGTTTGGTCCCTGTATATCCATCTGCATAGCAACTACTTCGTCGCCCTCATCAATCTTCATGCCTCGCACACCGATTGATGTACGGCCTGTTGTACGCACATCTTTTTCATTGAAACGGATACATTGTCCTCTCTTTGTTACAAGGAAAATGTCACGGTTGTTATCCGTTACTTTTACTTCAATCAATTCATTTCCATCGCGCAGAGTAATTGCCTGTAAACCGGTTTTACGGATATTTGCATACTCTAAAATCGGTGTTTTTTTGACTGTACCATCTTTTGTTGCCATGAAGAGATATTTATCCTCTTCAAATTCTTTGATGGAAATTACAGCCGAAATTTTTTCATCCGGAAGCAACTGCAAAAGATTAATAATTGCAGTACCTCTCGATGTCCGGCTCGCCTCCGGAATTTCATAGGCTTTCATACGGTACACTTTACCTAAATTGGTAAAGAACATCAGATAATGATGTGTTGTCGCCATAAACAGATTTTCAATATAATCTTCTTCTATGGTCTGCATTCCCTTGATACCTTTGCCACCACGGTGCTGGTTTTTGAAATTGTCAATTGTCATTCTCTTAATATAACCAAGGTGTGACATGGCAATTACCGTATTTTCAACCGGAATTAAATCTTCCATGGAAATATCGAATTCATCGAATCCAATCGAAGTTCTTCTCTCATCACCGTACTTATCACGAATCAAAAGAATCTCTTTTTTGATTACTCCAAGTAACAGATTTTTGTCTGCAAGAATAGCCTTATATTCAGCAATTTTTTTCTGAAGTTCGGCATACTCAGTCTCTAATTTTTCGCGCTCCAAACCGGTCAGTGCACGAAGACGCATATCAATAATTGCCTGCGCCTGCACATCATCCAGTCCAAATCTCTCAATTAAGCGTTCTTTCGCTAAAGCAGCACTTTCCGAACCGCGGATAATTTTGATTACTTCATCAATGTTATCAAGAGCAATCAATAATCCTTTTAAAATATGGGCTCTTTCTTCTGCCTTGTTCAAATCATATTTTGTTCTTCTTGTTACGACTTCTTCCTGATGTTTCAAATAATACTGAAGCATCTGCAAAAGATTCATGACAACCGGCTCGTTATTTACAAGTGCTAACATATTGACACCAAAGGTATCCTGCATTTGTGTATGTTTATAAAGCTGATTCAAAATTACATTTGCATTCACATCTTTTCGTAACTCAACACAAATACGCATTCCCTCACGGCTCGATTCGTCGCGGAGTTCTGTAATTCCATCAATTCGTTTATCTTTATGAAGTTCTGCAATTTTCTCAATCAGTCTTGCTTTATTTACCATGTAAGGAAGTTCCGTTACGATAATCCGGTTCTTGCCATTTGCCATAGGCTCAATGTCAGTAACCGCACGCACGCGGATTTTTCCATGACCGGTACGGTATGCTTCTTCGATTCCACGACGTCCGAGAATTGTGGCACCTGTTGGAAAATCCGGTCCTTTGATGATTTCCATAATTTCATCTAAATCAGTTTCTCTTCCTTCATCTACCTGATTATCAATGATTTTTACGACACCATTAATAACCTCCGTCAAATTGTGAGGAGGGATGTTTGTCGCCATACCTACAGCAATACCGGAGGTACCGTTTACTAATAAGTTTGGAAAACGGGATGGTAATACAACCGGCTCTTTTTCGGTCTCGTCAAAGTTCGGCATGAAATCAACGGTATCTTTGTTGATATCGGAAAGCATTTCCATCGAAATTTTACTTAATCTTGCCTCGGTGTAACGCATGGCGGCAGCACCGTCACCATCGACGGAACCAAAGTTTCCGTGGCCGTCGACGAGCGGATAGCGAGTCGACCACTCCTGCGCCATATTAACCAAAGCACCGTAAATTGAGCTGTCACCATGTGGATGATATTTACCCATGGCATCACCGACGATACGGGCACACTTACGATGTGGCTTGTCCGGTCCGTTATTCAACTCAATCATTGCATACAAAATACGTCTTTGTACCGGTTTCAATCCGTCTCTGACATCCGGCAGTGCACGGGAAGCAATAACCGACATCGCATAATCGATATAGGAAGTTTCCATTGTTTCTTTCAAATCCACCGGTTTGATTGCATCAAAACTGTCTTTGTCGAAAATATTTTCGTCCATTTCATTACTCCTTCCTAAATATCGAGATTTCTAACATACTTCGCATTTTTCTCAATAAATTCTCTTCGTGGTTCTACTTTGTCTCCCATTAATACATTGAATGTTAAATCAATTTCTGAAGACTGTTCCTCATCCATTGTAACCTGAAGTAAAATACGTTTCTCCGGATCCATTGTTGTATCCCACAACTGTTCAGCATCCATCTCACCAAGACCTTTGTAACGCTGAATGCTGTTGTTTCCATCACGTCCGATTTCTTCAAGTGTTGCATTTAACTCTTCATCGCTGTATGCATAATAGGACTTTTTATTTTTATCAATTTTATACAAAGGCGGCTGTGCCAGATATACATAACCCTGACGAATCAGCTCCGGCATAAAGCGGTATAAAAATGTTAAAAGCAGCGTAGCAATATGTGCACCATCGACATCGGCATCGGTCATGATAATGATTTTATGATAACGCAGTTTGCTGATATCAAAATCTTCTGAAATTCCGGTACCAAATGCTGTAATCATTGCTTTAATTTCTGCATTCACCAAAATTTTATCAAGGCGTGCCTTTTCTACATTTAAGATTTTTCCACGAAGTGGAAGAATCGCTTGTGTTGCGCGGTCACGCGCCGTTTTTGCGCTGCCGCCGGCGGAATCTCCCTCTACGATGTAAATTTCGCAGTTTTCCGGATTTTTGTCACTACAATCTGCTAGTTTACCCGGAAGACTGGTTCCCTCTAACGCCGTTTTACGGCGTGTTAAATCGCGCGCTTTGCGCGCCGCGTCGCGTGCCCGCTGAGCAAGTAATGCTTTATCGCAAATCAATCTGGCAATTGTCGGGTTCTGCTCTAAGAAATATGTCAGCTGTTCACTCACAACATTGTCAACAGCTCCTCTTGCCTCAGAGTTTCCTAACTTCTGCTTTGTCTGTCCCTCAAACTGAGGCTCCGGTATCTTGATACTGATAATTGCCGTCAAACCTTCGCGGATATCTTCACCACTTAAGTTTGGATCCGCATCTTTTAAAATCTTCTGGCTTCTCGCATAGTCATTAAATGTTTTCGTAAGTGCATTTTTAAATCCTGCCAGATGCGTTCCACCTTCCGGCGTTGTGATATTATTTACAAAACTATAACATCCTTCATTAAAAGCCGAATTGTGCTGGAATGCTACTTCTACCACAACATTGCCCTTTTGTCCTTCGCAGTAAATGATATCTTCATACAAAGGTTCTTTATTTTTGTTTAAGTACTGAACGTACTCTTTAATTCCGCCCTCATAATGATATGTTTCTGAATAAGGTTCTTCTTCTCTTAAATCTGTCAAAATAATTTTGATTCCCTTAGTCAAAAATGCCATTTCACGAAGTCTCTGCTTCAAAATGTTAAAACTGTATTCTGTTGTTTCCGTAAAAATTGTTTCATCCGGTAAGAACGTAACTTTTGTTCCTCTCTGATCTGTCGTACCGATTTCTTTTAACGGATACATTGTTTTTCCTTTTTCATATCGCTGGATGTATTTTTTTCCATCCTGATAAATTTCAACTTCCAGCCAGTCAGACAATGCATTTACAACCGATGCACCTACACCGTGAAGTCCACCTGATACTTTGTATCCTCCACCGCCGAATTTACCACCGGCATGCAGCACGGTAAATACAACTTCGACTGCCGGTTTTCCCGCTTTATGGTTAATTCCAACCGGGATTCCTCGTCCGTTGTCAATAACTGTAATCGAATTATCTTTGTTAATAAATACCTGGACTTCGTCACAGTAACCGGCCAATGCCTCATCAATTGCATTATCGACAATCTCATATACCAAATGATGAAGACCTCTCTCCGATGTACTTCCGATGTACATACCCGGTCTTTTTCTTACTGCCTCAAGCCCTTCTAAAATCTGTATTTGGTCAGCTCCATATACTACTTCTTTTTCTTCACTCATGAAAAACCTCCATCTTCTCAATTGCCATTAATTTTTCCTTGAACAATTTCAAATGTCTGATTAATGTTTATTCCATTTTTTACAAACTCTTCTAATCCGGTACAAGTAATAATCGTCTGAATTCCTTTTATATTTTCCAATAAATAGTTTTGACGATTTCGGTCCAGTTCAGACAAAACATCATCCAATAAAAGAATTGGCTTTTCTCCGATTGTTTTTTCTACAATTTCGATTTCCGCCATCTTCAGCGACAAAGCCGAAGTTCTTTTTTGTCCCTGCGAACCGTAAACCTTTACTTCCTGTCCGTTAATAAAAAACTGCATGTCATCACGATGAGGTCCCACGGTAGTAGTACCAAGTAAAATATCTCTTTCACTCTCTATAAATAAGCGTGTGGCAAAATCATCTGCCTTGCAGTTTGGCTTATAAATTACTTCCATTTCTTCCAGACCACCTGTCAGGTTGAAATGTTTTTGTTTCATAATGGCTGCTACTTCTTCTACAAATTGTTCCCTGATTTGTATAATCCGGATTCCATTTTCTACCAGTTGTTTATCCCAGATTTCCAGCGTATCTTTTAATTCACTGTTTTTCTGAATCTGCTTAAGCAGCGCATTTCTCTGTTTTAATATTTTTTTATACTGTGTCAGATAATAAAGATATGCCTTATCTAACTGACACAATTCCATATCCATAAATCTTCGTCTCTGCTCCGGTCCATCCTTAATAATTCCTAAATCTTCCGGCGAAAAGAAGATAATGTGGGATAATCCCATCAACTCTTTACTGCTTCCAATCGGCAGCCCGTCAATCGCAATTCCCTTTGTCTTTCCCCGACGCATGTGAATTTCGATTTTATAAGTACACTGCTTCTTTTCTACATAATATCGAATATGAGCTTCGTCTTTTCCTTTCATAATCATGTCCGAATCTTTGCTTCCCTTGTGCGACTTTGTCGTGCCCCCAAGGTAAATAGCTTCCAGCACATTCGTTTTTCCCTGTGCATTATCACCGTATAACACATTCGTTCCCTCATGAAAATGAAATTCTTCTCTTTCATAATTACGAAAATTACTCATTTCAATGGACTTTAATATCATACAGATGTTACCTTTACTTCATTTCCTTCAAATTCAAAACAGTCACCGGGATGTAATTTTCTTCCTCTTCTTACATCCACCTCACCATTTACTTTTACTTCACCATCCTGAATCACTACTTTTGCTTCCACTCCGGAACCGACAAGTCCAGCCAGCTTTAAAGCCTGACCCAGTTTGATAAACTCATCCTTAATCGTTATTTCCTGCATAACATCCTCATTTCTAATTCATATTTACCGGCAAAATCAGGTAAATATAGGATTCTTCTTCATTCTTGATAAAACAAGGAGCATTTGCATTAAACAAATACAAAGTCACTTCCTCATCATCAATTACTTTTAATACATCGTTGATATATTTTGGATTGAAAGCAATGACTAAATCTTTTCCTTCTTTTTCAGCTGTCACTTCTTCATCCATCGAACCGATTTTGGTATTCATCTCCATCTGAATTTCATCTTCTTTGATGTGAAGAATCACCGGTTTTTTCTCTGCTTCACGAAGAAGGAGAGTAGCACGGTCGATACATCCGTATAATTCATTTTTATTGATTTTAACTTTTGTCTCATAATTTGTCTTTAACATCTGGTCGATGTTGTAGAAGTTTCCTTCAATCAGGCGGGATACAACAACCGTCTCATCAAACTCGAAAAGTACGTGGTTTTTGGAAAATGAAATTGAAACCTCATCATCCATTCCACCATTTAAAACTTTACTCACTTCACTCAATGTTTTACCCGGAATAACAACCTTAATCGGGTCATAACTTTCTTTCAGGTGAATCTTACGAATTGAAACTCTTACTAAATCAAGAGAAGCAATCTTAAATTCATCCCCATTAATCTCAAACAATTCACCGGTCAAAATCTTATTACTTTCATTATCGGAAATTGAGAAAATGGTCTGTCTTATCATTTCCTTTAAGGTAAACTGCGAAATGTGAATTGTCTTATCTGCTTCAATTTTTGGAAGCATCGGAAATTCATCATGAGGAATACCCGGAATATTAAACTTGGATTTTCCACAAAACAGGAGAATGTTATTATTCTCATCAACTTCAAAATTCACATCATCATCCGGAAGACGGCGAACAATTTCAGAAATCATTTTTGCATTAACAAGAATGATACCATCCTGTTCAATCTCTGCAGGTATTTTTGTCTCAATGCCAAGCTGCATATCGTTCGTAGTCAGCTTTACCATATCTCCTTTTGCTTCAATTACAACACATTCCAAAATTGGCATCGTTGTTTTTCCCGGTACTGCTTTCAGGGCAATGTTAATTCCATTGTTAAAATTCGTTTTGGTACAGGTAAACTTCATATTGTGAATAACTCCTTTCCTTCCGTAAACATAATAAATTAAAGTATTAGCTAGTAGTATATAGTATTAGGGGCTGTTTATTTGTGGACAAGTCTTACAAGCCCTTAATTTAAGTGGTTTAACCTTTATGTGTAAGTTTTTATAACTTGTTTGTTACTGTGAATGAATGTCTATGAAAAAAAATGACAATTTTCACAATCAACAGGTTATTAAATAGTTATTGACGTAAAAAATACAGTTATCAACAAGTTATTAAGAATTGAGCTTTTTCTTTAACACATTAATGGTTTCTTCTAACTCTTTATCAACGAGAATATCCTGTTCAATTTTGTGAACACCGTGGATAACTGTTGAATGGTTCGATCTTTTGAGCTTTACAGCAATTTCCGTAAGTGTAAGATTTGTTAATTCATTGCACAAATACATACATATCTGTCTCGGAATCGAAACAGTCTTGGTCCGCTTCTCAGAAAGAATCGCTTCCTTATCTAAGTTAAAGTGGTCGGCTACAATATCAATAATGTAATCTGCCGTAATTACCATATTTTCATTTGGCGAGATAAAATCCTTTAATGCTTCTTTTGCCATATTTAAGTCAATCTTGTTATCTTTTGGCTTTGTAAATCTTGCAAAAAGAAGAATTTTATTATAAGCACCCTCTAAGATACGAATATTGGATTTTATGTTTGTAGCGATATAATCAAGAATTTCCTCATTCAATTGAATATCAGAATTTTCTTGTTTGTTTCTTAAAATCGCCATACTCATTTCATAATCAGGTGGCTGAATATCAATTGTCATACCGGAAGTAAATCGGGAGCGGTAACGCATGTCCAAGTGCTCCATCTGGCTTGGCGGCTTATCACTGGAAATGACTAGCTGCTTTCCGGACTGGTACAAAGCTTCAAAGGTATTAAAGAACTCAATCTGTGTACTGTCTTTACCAATGATGAACTGAATATCATCGATGAGAAGTACATCAACGTTTCGGTAATTCTTTCGCAGGTTTGAAGTAGCAGCAGTATCCTGTGTCTTTCGATTCGTACGAATGGCATCGACAACATTGTTCATAAAATTCTCACTGGTTGTATACATAACGCTGTATTCCGGATGGTTCTCCAAGATGTATCTGGCAATCGAATGCATCAGGTGAGTTTTTCCAAGTCCCGGACCACTATATAAGAATAATGGATTATATAACTGGCCGTTTGGATTCTCGGCAACTGCTACAGCAGCATTATAAGCAATGTTGTTACTGTTACTTACGACAAATGTATCAAAAGAATGACCTTGTTTTAAGAATGGATATTTTTCTTCCAGCATTTCCTCTTTATTATAGGAAGAAACTCCTTTCGCATCCATCTCATTTTGATAAATAAAACGGACATCCAGTTGATGATTTGTAATAACTTCGATGGATACCTGAAAAGCAACTTTGTATTTTTTTTCGATTAAGCCAAGGATATCGCCCTGTTCTTTTTCATCAATTGCAAGGATAATTGTGTCATTGTCACAAGAAACAATTGTAAGTGGATTAATCCATGTACGAAAAAGAACGCCGTTGATATTATAAGTATCCCTCATATATGTAATTATTTCGTTCCATTTGTCTTTAATTTCATTTTCCATTAAATTTCCTGCCTATCCTAATAAAAATTGAATTTGGGTAAAATCATACGTTTTTATTGTACTACAAATAAGAGGCAAAAGCAAATTTTATTGACATGATTTTAGAAAAAATTGTTGATAAACGCAAAGAACTGCTTGACTATTGGAATATATGATAATATAATTAGGCTTGATACGGATTTCGTTATTATTTTATAAAGGAGGTGTATGCAAAATGAAGATGACATATCAGCCAAAAAAGAGACAGCGTTCGAAAGTTCACGGTTTTCGTAAAAGAATGAGCACTTCAAATGGTAGAAAAGTGCTTGCCAGAAGAAGAGCTAAGGGAAGAAAGAAATTGTCTGCATAAGGTCAGATTTTTACTGACCTTTTCTTCTCCCTGATGAGGAAAAGAAAATGTTTGAAAAATTAGGAAAGAATCCTGAATTTCAAAAGGTCTACAAACAAGGTAGATCAAAAGCAAATAAGTATCTGGTTATGTATGTTAAAACAGGGGAGAGTGGTCCCAGTCGTTACGGCTTTTCTGTAAGTAAGAAAGTTGGTAACAGTGTTGTGCGTCATCACATCACCAGATTGTTAAGAGAATCCGTTCGTAAGAATGACGCATTGGTGAAAGAGGGTAACCGAATTATTATCGTTGCCCGAAAAGATGTAAAAAATAAGAATTTTAAAGAAGTAGACGGCGCAGTTTTTCATTTATTGAAAATACATGGAATATTGAAATGAAGTGATTGTGTGAAGAAAATTTTATTAGCTGTGATACACATCTATCAAAAATATATATCACCATTGAAAAGAACACCTTCCTGTATCTATACACCGTGTTGTTCCGAGTATGCTGCTCAGGCAATCAAAAAGTATGGTGCAGGAAAAGGTGGTTTTTTGGCTATAAAAAGAATTTTAAGATGCCACCCTTTTCACAAAGGTGGTTATGATCCTGTGCCGTAAACAGTATTAGGAGGAAAATATGTTCCCATTAGGTTGGTTGAATCAGTTATTGGGGTTGGCTATGAATGGCATCGACTGGTGTATGTACCATTTATTAGGAGTGCATAATGTTGGTTGGTGTATTGTAATATTTACATTATTTGTATATATTCTTATGTATCCTCTCAACTCAAAACAGCAGAAATCATCCCGGTTGATGAATAAGATTAACCCGGAGATTAAAGCAATTCAGAAGAAATACAAGAATAAAAAAGATCAGGCATCCCAGATGAAGATGAATCAGGAGACGCAGGATATTTATGCAAAATATGGAATTAGTCCGTTTGGTGGATGTCTTCCTCTTTTGATTACAATGCCGATTCTTTTTGCTTTGTATAATGTCATTCGTAACATTCCATATTATGTAAATGGAATTGGTTCGATGAAAGAAAATCCGGAAGCTTATAAATTTTTGGGACTTTTGGTTAATGAATCTCCGATGTCTCTATTTAAAGATAGAGCAAATTATCCATATGCCGGAATTTTGGTTTTTTTGATTCCGATTTTGGCTATGGTTCTTCAGTTTATTAATACGAAACTTCTTCAGGTAAAAACAGATGCCGGTGAACAGGATCAGATGCAGAGTTCTATGAAGATGATGAACTACATGATGCCTGTTATGTCAGGATTTTTCTGTCTTTCCTTTGACGTAAGTATAGGTATTTACTGGATTATCGGTAGTTTATTTAGAATTGTACAAGCTATTTTGATTAACCGTAAAGTTGACAGCATTTCTTTGGATGAATTGATTGAAAAGAATAAGGGTAAAGTAACGAAGAAAAGTGCAAAACGTGAAGCTATGAATCGTCAGATGGAAGAGTATGCGAAAAAGAAAACAGCAGGAATTAAATCTGCATCCGCTTATCAGAATACCGCTGCTTCATCTTCCAAAGAGGAAGAGGTTCAGACTCATGTAAATAAAGATTTTGAATCCGGCAGTATTGCGGGATATGCACACATGCTTTCTGGAAAGAAAGATAAAAAATAGGAGGAATTTAAGATGGAAGAGTGGAAAGAGTTTTCTGCAAAAACAGCAGATGAAGCTTTGACAAATGCTTTAATCCAGATGGAAACAACAAGTGACCAGATTGAATATGAAGTAGTTGAAGAAGAAAAAAGTGGAATTTTAGGTTTGTTTAGTAAACCGGCAGTTATCCGCGTTCGCAAAAAAGAAAATGTAGTTGATACGGTTAAGAACTTTTTAGCAAAAACATTCCAGGCTATGAAATTAGATGTAGAGATTGAAACAGAGTTTGATGAAGTGGAAAATGAAATCCGCATTGAGTTGAAGGGTACTGAGATGGGTATGTTAATCGGAAAACGCGGACAGACTTTGGATTCCCTTCAGTATTTGACTTCTCTTGTTGCAAATAAAAATAAAGATACTTATACGAAGATTAAGATTGATACGGAAAATTATCGTCAGAGAAGAAAAGAAACAATTGAAAATCTGGCGAGAAATGTGGCAAGTAAAGTTAAGAAGACAGGACGTCCTGCTTTCTTAGAGCCGATGAATCCATATGAGAGAAGAATTATTCATGCGGAATTACAGGCTGATAAATATGTGGATACACATAGCGAAGGTGAAGAGCCACATCGTAAAGTGGTTATTACTTTGAATCGGGAATTTGCTTCGGAACTTCCAAGAAGAAATAATTATCGGAGAAGAAACAATAATTATTCCCGTGACCGCAAGAGACCATATCAGGAAAAGAAAGATTGAGAGAAAAGTGTGAAAGGCTGATTCTTAGGATTCAGCCTTTTTTGACAAAGAAAAGGAGTTTTTATGTTTGAGCAGGAGACAATTGCCGCAATTGCTACATCATCGAAAAATGGAAGTATTAGTGTAATTCGAGTGAGCGGAGAAAATTCTTTTTCCATTGTAAGCCGTATTTTTTGTAATGAAAAAGGAACTTTGATTGATTTAAATGAAAAGAAAAGCCACACGATTCAGTATGGTTTTATTTTTGATGGTTCAAAAAAAATAGATGAAGTTCTTGTACTTCTTATGAAGGCTCCAAAAAGTTATACGGCGGAAGATGTAGTAGAAATCCAGTGTCATGGCGGTCACTATATTTGTCAGGTGATTTTGGATTTGTTAGTTCGTCATGGTGTAAGAGTTGCAGAGCCGGGTGAGTTTACAAAACGTGCCTTTTTAAATGGACGGCTTGATTTGTCACAGGCAGAAGCTGTAATGGATGTAATTCAGTCGAAAAGTGAGTTGGCACTTTCTAATTCGATGAGTCAGTTGAGAGGAAGTATTAAGAATCGAATCCAGAAACTTCGTGAAGTAATATTAGAAGATGTTGCTTATTTGGAAGCTGCACTTGATGATCCGGAACATATTTCTTTGGATTCTTTCGATGAAACAATTGAAGGCCATGTGCGGACTTTGTTAAAGGATACTAATCATTTGCTTGAAAATTGTAACAATGGAAGAATTATGAAAGAAGGAATCCAGACGGTAATTGTAGGAAAACCAAATGTAGGAAAATCCTCTTTATTAAATTGTCTGCTTCGGGAAAACCGTGCAATTGTAACAAATATTCCAGGCACAACAAGAGATACCTTAGAAGAAGATATTGTGATAGGAAATATATTATTACATTTAATTGATACAGCCGGAATCCGAGAGACAGAAAATGAAATTGAGAGTATTGGTATCAAAAAGACAAAAGAGTCTCTTGAGAAAGCGGATTTTGTAATAATAGTCCTGGATAGCAGCAAAGAATTATCCAAGGAGGATTATGAAATTCTTGACTTATGCAAAAACAGTACAGGCGTTGTTTTAGTAAATAAATCGGATTTGCAACAGACATTGTGTATGCAAGAAATCTGTAATTTGTCAGGAAAAGACGTCATTTCGTTTTCCGCTGCAAAGGGAGATGGATTGGATGAACTGGAATCCTATATTAAGAGACAATTTATTGAATCGAAAATAGAAGAAAAAGATGATTTATATATTACCAATGCCAGACAAAAAGAAGCTTTGGTTCAGACAAAAGACAGCCTGGAAAAAGTGTTAGAAAGTATTGAATTTGGTATGCCGGAGGATTTGTATGCGATTGATTTAACAAATGCGTATGAGTCACTTGGTAAAATTATAGGAGAGACACTCGAAGAAGATATCATTAATAAAATCTTTAAAGATTTTTGTATGGGAAAATAAAGGAGAGAAAATTATGACAGAACAATTTGATGCCATCGTAATTGGAGCAGGTCATGCCGGATGCGAGGCTGCTCTTGCATTAGCTCGTCTTTCCTGCAAGACAGCGTTGTTTACTGTCAGTGTTGACAGCATTGCAATGATGCCCTGCAATCCAAATGTTGGAGGAACGTCGAAGGGACATTTAGTCAGAGAAATTGATGCATTGGGTGGTGAGATGGGAAAAAATATTGACCGCACATTTATCCAGTCAAAAATGCTTAATCAATCGAAAGGACCTGCCGTACATTCTTTGCGCGCACAGGCAGATAAAAAAGAGTACAGTTATGCAATGCGAAAAGTGATTGAGGAGACAGATGGTGTATCCATCAAGCAGGGTGAAATCACAGATATTATAGTAGAAGATGGAAAAGTATATGGCGTCAAATCTTATACCGGAGCGATTTATCCATGTAAAGTTGTTGTATTATGTACCGGTACTTATTTGAATGCAAGATGTATTACAGGAGAAACTTCTGTTTACACCGGACCAAATGGACTTCAGTCAGCAACGCATCTTACCGATTCATTAAAAAAACTTGGTATTTCTATGCGTCGGTTTAAGACAGGAACACCTGCTCGTATGGATGGAAGAACGATTGATTACAGTAAAATGGAACCTCAATACGGTGATGAAAAAATCGTTCCTTTTTCCTTTGAAAATAAACCGGAAGATTTGGAAAGAGAACAGGTGAAGTGCTGGCTCACTTATACAAATGAAGAAACACATAAAGTAATAAGAGAAAATCTTGACCGCTCACCTTTGTATTCCGGTTATATCAAAGGAACCGGTCCAAGATATTGTCCGTCAATTGAGGATAAGGTTGTTCGGTTTGCAGATAAGAACAGACACCAAGTATTTATCGAGCCGGAAGGAAATTATACAAATGAAATGTATGTTGGCGGTATGTCAAGTTCTCTGCCGGAAGATGTTCAGGAGAAAATGTACCGCTCGGTACCGGGGCTTGAACATGCAAAGATTGTAAGAAATGCGTATGCAATTGAATATGATTGTTTAGATTCTTTGGAACTTTTACCAACTTTAGAGTTAAAAAAAGTAAAAGGTCTTTTTAGTGCCGGACAGGCAAATGGAAGTTCCGGTTATGAAGAAGCTGCTGCACAGGGACTTGTTGCCGGTATTAATGCTGCAAGAAAATGTTTTGGCAAAGAACCAATTATCATTGATCGTTCGCAGGGATATGTTGGTGTTTTGATTGATGACTTAGTTACCAAAGGAACAAATGAGCCATATCGTATGATGACTTCCCGTGCAGAGTACCGCCTTTTGCTTCGTCAGGATAATGCAGATGAACGTCTTACAAAACTCGGTTATGAGATTGGTTTGATTTCAGAGGAGAGATATCAGCATTTTGTAGAAAAAGAAGAACAAATTAAAAAGGAAATTAACCGTGTTCTTCATACGCATGTCGGAAATACCGAGGAAGTGCAGAAATTATTAGATGAGTATGAGAGTACCCGTCTGGTTAGTGGAATCAGTCTTGCAGAATTAATTCGAAGACCGGAATTATCTTATGATAAGTTAGCCCCAATTGATAAGGATCGTCCGGAGCTTTCGGAAGAAGTGAGAGAAGAAGTAAACATCAATTTGAAATACGAAGGATATATCAAGCGCCAGCAAAAACAAGTTGAGCAATTCCATAAGCTGGAGAGTAAGAAGATTCCTTCGGATATTGATTATGAAGATATTAAAAGTCTTCGATTGGAAGCAATTCAAAAGTTATCCGATATTCGCCCGAAATCAGTTGGACAGGCAGCGAGAATCAGTGGTGTTTCTCCATCCGATATTTCCGTGCTTACGGTATACTTAGAACAGTATCATCGAAAGAGGGTGGATTAAATGAGAGATATTTTTAAGCAATTTGATATTGAATTGAGTGATCAGCAGGAAAATAAATTAAAAGAATATTACAAAATATTAGTGGAAGAAAATAAAAAAATGAATTTGACATCAATTACAGAATATGAAGATGTCGTTTGGAAACACTTTTTAGATTCCGCTTTAATTATGAAAGATTCTTTATGGAATGGAAAAAATAAAGTATTTGATGTTGGAACCGGTGCTGGTTTTCCGGGAATAGTGTTAGCTATTCTTAATCCGGAAAGCGAATTTGTTTTGCTTGATTCTTTAAATAAAAGAGTAGATTTTTTAAAACAGGTTTGTGATAAACTGAAAATCAACAATGTAACGGCAATTCACGGAAGAGCGGAAACTTACGGACAAAATGAAATGTATCGTAATCAATTTGATTTTGTTGTTTCACGCGCAGTAGCAGAACTTCCAATCCTTATGGAATACTGTGTTCCATTTGCTAAGGTTAATGGATATTTTGTTTCTTACAAAGGAAAGAAGCAGGAAGAAGAAGTGAAACTTGCAGAAAATGCTTTTCATGAATTATCGGCTAAGTTTGATCATTTGGACAAGTTTTCTTTAAGAGAAAAAGAGGAAAGATACTTATTATTTATCAGAAAAGTAGAGGAGACGAATAGTAAGTATCCTAGAAAAGAAGGTAAACCAAAGAAAAAACCTCTATAAAAATGTTTCACGTGAAACATTTCACGGATAGGATTCACAGATGTTTCACGTGAAACATGAAAAAATATATAGCCAAACATTATACGAAATGATATAATGTTCTGTAGGATTGCGTGAGCGATAATAAAGATATAAGTTTTATGATTGGAGAAAGATAAGTATGAGCGAAATTATGGCAATTGCAAATCAGAAGGGTGGAGTTGGAAAAACAACGACAACGATAAATTTATCCGCTGCCCTTGCTGAACAAGGAAAAAAGGTTCTTATTATAGATATGGATCCACAGGGAAATACATCTAGTGGACTTGGTATTGATAAGGATGAATTAGAGACAACAGTGTATCAGTTGATGATTGGAGATAATTCATTTGATGAATGTGTTCAGAAAGATGTTTTTGAAAATTTGGATGTTTTAGCGGCTAACGTAAATTTGGCTGGTATTGAAATTGAGACAATGGATATGGAGGACAGAAACTATATTCTTCGTGATATTATTTCAGAAGTGGAAGATAAATATGATTTTATCATTATTGACTGCCCGCCATCTTTGAATACATTGACAATTAACTCTATGACAACGGCAGATTCGGTACTGGTTCCGATTCAGTGTGAATACTATGCATTGGAGGGATTGAGCCAGCTTATTTATACAATCAATCTTGTAAAAGATCGATTGAATCCAAAACTTACGATTAATGGTGTTGTATTTACGATGTATGATGGAAGAACAAATTTGTCCATGCAGGTAATTGAAAATGTAAGAAATAATTTGAACCAGACAATTTACGATACAATTATTCCAAGAGGTGTTCGTCTGGCAGAAGCACCAAGTCACGGACTTCCGATTACACAGTATGATAACCGCTCAACCGGAGCAAAGGCATATATGGCACTTGCAAAGGAAGTAATTGAAAGGAGTGCAAAATAATTATGGCAGTCAAGAGAACAGGTTTGGGTAAAGGACTGGATTCCATGATTCCTCCGAAAGCAACGCAAAGAGCTGTAAAAGAGGACAAGAATACGGTTTCAAAAACCGGAGAAACAATTTTGAAAATTAATGAAGTGGAGCCAAACAAAAAGCAGCCACGTAAATTCTTTAATGAAGAAGCGTTACAGGAATTAAGTGATTCCATTAAGCAGCACGGAATTGTTCAGCCATTGGTAGTAGCAAAGAAAGATGATTATTTTGAAATTATTGCCGGTGAGAGAAGATGGCGTGCGGCAAAATTAGCGGGATTAAAGGAAGTTCCGGTTGTTATTAAAGATTATTCACCGCAGGAAATTATGGAAGTCGCGCTGATTGAAAATATTCAGCGTGAGGACTTGAATCCGGTGGAAGAAGCAAAAGCATATCAAAATTTGATTAAGGAATATAATTTGAAGCAGGAAGAAGTGGCAGAGAGAGTTTCTAAGAGTCGTTCTGCTATTACCAATTCACTTCGTCTGTTAAAATTAAGTGATGGTGTGTTGACACTTTTAATGGAAGAAGAAATTTCAAGCGGACATGCAAGAGCACTGCTTGGTCTGGAAGATAGTGAAAAACAGCTTGAAATTGCCGAAAAGATTGCAAAAGATCACCTCAGTGTAAGAGAAGTTGAGAAATTAGTGAAAAATATCAATCAGCCGGCGAAGAAAACAAAGAAAAAAGAACTTTCTAATGATTTTTTGTACCATGATATGGAAGAAAAAGTGAAGTTGAAGACAGGAACAAAGGTAAGAATCAATCGAAAGTCCGAGAATAAAGGTAAAATTGAAATTGAGTATTACTCACAGGACGACTTAGAAAAGATTTTGGGATACTTTAAATAAAAGAACATATGTTCACAAGGAGGAAAAAAATGTTTCAGTTTAGTGATTATGGATTAAGTGTTGACGTTGTTTTACTGGGTGCGATTGCAGCAATCCTGATTTTATTGATTCTTTGCCTTATTTTAATAGGAAAGAACAGCTCACTGAGAAAACGATATGATGAGTTTATGCGTGATTCCGATGGAAAAAGTCTGGAAGAAGCATTTCAGAAGAAATTTGCCAATATGGATTATATCAATGGCAAAATCAAAGAAGTCGATGAACATTTGGCTATAATTGACGAAAACCTTTTGAAGACTTATCAGAAGGTAGGCGTGGTAAAATATGATGCGTTTAAAGAAGTTGGCGGAACTTTGAGTTTTGTACTTACTCTTTTGACAAAAGAAAACGATGGATTCATTATGAATTCGATGCACAGTAACAAAGAGGGATGTTACATTTATATTAAGGAAGTAAAATCCGGAGAAGTGTTTGTAACATTGTCGGAAGAAGAACGTCAGTCTTTGGAACAGGCAATGACTGCTGAATAAAGAAAAATGAGGGCAAAAAAAAGCCCTCACCCAGCAGTTGCAGGTCTGCCAAACAAGGACTCGGGAGTACGCCATTGGGGGCTCGAACCCCAGACACCCTGATTAAGAGTCAGGTGCTCTACCAACTGAGCTAATGGCGCTTTATCAATCACGCAAGGAATATTATATAATATTCTATTTCAAAATGCAAGCAATAATTTAAAAAAATTGTATAAACTTGGAGGAATATATGGAGAAAAAAAATAAATGCCTGGAAATTCTGAAAACATTAGTATCGAATATGTGGTATATTGTAGCTTTGGTTGCTATTATTGCCATTATCTTTTTAATGATTGCTAACTGGGGAGTTGTATTAGCAGTTATTGGAAAATTTCTGACTATTTTGATGCCGTTTATATTGGGATTCTTTTTTGCCTGCTTTATTAATCCGCTTGTAAAAAGAGTCCATTCGCTGCTAAATCGAATGAAACCAGGTAAAGGGGCGAAAATTAAGAAAGCATTTAGTGTAATCATCAGTTATGTCGTAGTAATTGGCGTAATCACCGTTTTACTCATTTATATTATTCCTCAGATAAAGGCAAGTATTGGTGAACTCGGGAATACAATTCAAGATGGATATCAGTATATGATTACACACCAGAAGGAATTAAATGAAAAAATTCCTTTTATCGGGCTCGGTGGAGGAATTGAATACATCAAGGAATTTGCATATAAGAAAATTATGAGCAATGGCTCTGAGATTCTTCCTTATGTTTATCATGTTTCATCTTCTTTATTGACGACGTCGTATAATGTATTGATGGGGCTTGTGATTTCCATTTACATTATTTTGGATATGAAAAAGTTAAAAAGAAGTGCAAGAAAAGTTGTATATGCCCTGTCTCCGAAAAAGAAAGAGCAGGAAGTTTGGCAGACAATGAAACAGTGCAGCCACATTTTTAATGGATTTTTGATTGGAAAAATGATTGATTCCCTGATTATCGGAATTCTCTGCCTGATTGCGATGTCCATTTTGAAACTGCCGTATGCGCTGCTTCTCAGTCTGATTGTATGCATTACTAATATGATACCTTACTTCGGACCGATTATTGGTGCAATTCCGGGGGTTATGATTTATCTGTTTATTGATATTCGTTATGCCCTTATCTTTGCTCTTATGATTTTGATTTTGCAGCAGTTTGACGGTCTGTATCTTGGACCAAAAATTTTGGGTGACCAGACGGGAATTAAACCACTTTGGGTTATTTTTGGAATTACAGTTGGCGGTGCCTATTTTGGTGTGATGGGAATGTTCCTTGGTGTACCGGTAGTAGCCGTGATTATGTATCTTTTGCAACTGTTTTTGGATAAAAAGCTGAAAAAGAAAGACATCTCAACCTTTGATTCCAAGTAATCGTTTGATTTCCTCAATGGAACAGAGGATGCAGAGTATCTTTTTTGAGCATTTTCCGTGATTTAGCTTTTGACATAATATACGTTTAAAACAGGACATAAAAATAGAACCTTTTTCTTTATTCTATGAAAAAGGTTCTATTTTGTTACCAACTAATTAGCGGGAAAGAACAAACCCGCAGATTGGTTTTCCTTCTGCGACAAATTTGCTTTCGTACTCAGTCATAATATTGCCCTCTAAAAATTCACTGTGGTGTAAATCATAAGTCAATTCTTTGATATTCCAAATTGGCGAATTTTCAGCTGTTTCTACCGAGAAATCAAATAAATCCCGATTATCAGTCTTAAACTGGATATAACCATTTGGATTTAAAATCGTATGATAAAGATTCAAAAATCCTTCGCTTGTCAGGCGGCGTTTTGCGTGTCGGTCTTTTGGCCATGGATCGGAAAAATTCAAATAAATCCGGTCTACTTCATGTTCGGCAAAAATATCAGCCAGATATTTTGCATCAAATCGCAGAAAATACAAATTTGGTTTTTCCTCTGCGGTTTGTTTTTCTAAAGCACGGTACAAAACACTCGAATACATTTCAATGCCGATATAGTTGATATCCGGATTTTCGGAAGCTAATGTATGAATGAATTGACCTTTTCCCATGCCGATTTCAATGTGCAAAGGATGATTATTGTGAAACAATTCTGACCATTTTCCTTTATAATCTTCCGGATTCTGAACGACATAGGGACTTGCCGCAATCACTTCTTTTGAACCTTTGATATTTCGTAAACGCATAGTAATCCTCCATATAGTAAACATTTAAATTATAGCATCATAGTACCATAAATCGAAATTATGTCAAATAAGATGTTGGAAAAATTGGTAAAATCGTGTATGATAGAAGTAATAGTATGATTTTTGGAGGCATGAGATGAAAAAAAGATATGCGGCACTTATTTTTTGTGCAATTGGAATTTTATTAGGAAGCGTTACTTCAGAAGCAAAAAAGAAACCATCGGTTACCGCAGAATCCGCAATCGTAATGGATGTTCAGTCGGGTGCGATTTTATATGAAAAGAATATAGACAAGCGTGAGTATCCGGCGAGTATTACGAAAGTAATGACGGCTCTTGTTGCTATTGAAAATTCGTCGTTGTCGGAGACGGTTACTTATTCAAGAAATGCCGTGACAAATTTGGAGTCGGGTGCTTCTAATATTGAAATTCAGCCGGGCGAAAAATTGTCAATGGAAGACAGTTTATATGCCATTCTTCTTATGTCAGCGAATGAAGCTTGTAATGGTGTAGCGGAGCATGTCGCAGGAAGCATTGATAATTTTGTTGTGATGATGAATCAAAAGGCAAAAGAACTCGGATGTACGGGAACTCATTTTGCAAATGCAAACGGTTTGTGGATGTCAAATCATTATACGACGGCACACGATATGGCATTGATTTCACAGGAAGCCTATAAAAATCCTACATTTGCAAAAATTACCGGAACGAAACGCTATATCATTAATAAAACGAAAAAACATGCAAAACGTTATCTTCATAATCATCATGGTATGCTTTATCCAAGCACATTTACCCAATATTTGTATGAATACTGCGTGGGCGGCAAAACGGGATATACATCAAAGTGTCGTTATACGCTTGTAACTTATGCAAAGAAAAACGGAACAACATTGGTTTCCGTTATCATGCGTGCACCAAATTCTCCTTGGACGGCGCCGGATGCTAATGAGTATACCGATACGACAAGAATTTTGAATTATTGTTTTGAAAATTACAAACGCTATGAAATTGGAACAACGACAGATAATACGGTAAATACAAGTGATTTGTTTACCAAATACAGTTCCTATTATAACCAGCAGTTGGGTCCTTTATCTGTGGAACAGGGAGCCGGGGTTATGCTGCCAAAGGGTGTTACTTTGGACAAGGCACAGAAAAAAGTAATTTATTATGACACACCACAGCAGGTTAGTGCGACAAAGAAAGTAATTGGAAAAATTACATATACTTATAATGGAAAAGAAGCGGGTGGTGCTGAGATTTACTATGAAAATGCGAAAAATCCGACATTAAATGACAGTATTGATATGTCCGAATGGTTTGTGGATGCGGTAGAAAAAGCGAATGAGGCACCTTTCCCATGGAAAAAGGTTTTAACAATCGGTATTCTTGTAGTTGCCGCTCTTGCAATTACTATTTTGATTCTGTGGTGGATGAGAACCCATAAAGAACAGCGCACACGCCGGAATCGATACAAGAGAGAAAAGAAAAATCGAAATATCAATGAAAGAGGATACTATTATCACAAAAAATAGATAGCAAAATAATATTATGGAGGCATCATGAGAAAGACAAAAATTATTTGCACACTTGGTCCGGCAACTGACCGGGATGGTATTTTGGAACAATGTATCGAAAGTGGTATGAATGTGGCACGCTTGAATTTTTCGCATGGCAGCCATGAAGAACAGCAAAAAAGAATTGACAAGCTGTATGAATTAAGAAAGAAATATCAAAAGCCAATTGCTGCTTTGTTAGATACCAAAGGTCCGGAAATCAGACTTGGTGATTTTAAAGAAGGCAAAGTAAATTTGAAGCAGGGACAGAAGTTTTCTCTTGTAACAAATGAAGTGTTAGGAGATGAGACGAAGGCATATGTCACATACAAACAACTTCCGGAAGATGTTGAGCCGGGAACTCGCATTTTGATGGATGACGGGCTGGTGGAAATGATTGTTGAGGCGGTTGACGAAACACAGATTGACTGCGTGGTTGTCGGTGACTGTGAATTGAAAAACCACAAAGGTGTTAATGTGCCGGGACTTCATTTGAATATGCCGTACATGAGTGAAAAAGATAAAAGTGATATTATCTTTGGAATCAATAACCACGTAGATTTTATTGCGGCTTCTTTTGTGCGCACTGTGAAAGATATTGAAGATATCCGCGCTTTTCTGCATGAAAATGGGGGCGATGGAATTCATATCATTGCCAAAATTGAAAACCGTGAGGGCGTTGAAAATATTGATGGAATTATTGCAGCGTCGGATGGCATTATGGTTGCACGTGGTGATATGGGTGTGGAACTGCCGGAAGAAGAAGTTCCTATTTTGCAGAAACTGATTATCGGAAAAGTATACGAAGCAGGCAAGCAGGTAATTACGGCAACGCAGATGCTCGATTCGATGATGAAAAACCCAAGACCGACAAGAGCAGAAGTTGCCGATGTGGCAAATGCAATTTACGATGGCACAAGTGCCATTATGCTTTCAGGTGAAACTGCTGCCGGAAAATATCCGGTAGAATCGGTTCAGACTATGGTGCGGATTGCAAATCGCACGGAAGCGGATATTGATTATGAAAAACGTTTTTATCATCGTGGCCGCCATGAAAAACCGGATGTTACAGAGGCTGTTTGTCATGCAACCTGTACAACGGCATACGATTTGAATGCTTCAGCCATCGTTGCGGTGACAAAATCCGGAAGAACCGCACGTATGATTTCCAGATACCGCCCGGCATGTCCGGTTCTCGGTGGAACGACGTCGAAAAGAGTCTGGCGTCAGATGGCAATGTCGTGGGGTGTATGTCCGATATTACTGGATGAGAAAACAGATGTATTTGCTTTGTTTGACCATGCGGTAGATAAAGGAAAATGCTCCGGACTTTTGAAATCAGGTGATTTGGCGGTGATTACATCGGGTGTTCCAATCGGAATTTCCGGAACGACTAATATGCTTAAGGTTGTGAATGTAGAATAACACGAACGGGGATTTGCGTAGAATGTTACAAAAACATTTAAAATCGGTTGACTATTTTAAATGTACTGTATATACTAAATATAGAAGTAAATGTTTGCCGCTTGCTGATTGATGGTGCGGGATATAAATAATTCAGTTCGTAAATGAAGCCACTTGCTATACAGGTGGGATAAAAATAGTATAGTGTGTAAATCTTCCCCATCAGTGATTGCTGATGGGGAATTTTATCTAAAAGTGAAAATGCTATTCCTAACAAAGAAGTCACAAAAACATATTTGACAAAATATAAAAATAGCCATATACTAACGATAAGTAAAAAATATATTTACTTTTTGAAAGTAGGTGACAATATGTTATATGATTATTTAGTTAACAATTATGAAAAAGGCGAACCAATTTTTCTCATGGATATTGTTGTTAAAGGAATGACAGAGGAAAATATAAGATATCATTTAAAAAAAATGACAGATGAAGGGATAATTGACCGGTTTGATTCAGGAATTTACTATATTCCTAAGATTAATATTTTTGGTGAAAAATCTACTATTTCTGCTGAGACAGTTGCACTTCATAAATATGTTTCTCGTAGAGGAAAGAGAGTTGGTTTTTATTCAGGCTATACTCTTGCAAATCGGCTTGGGTTATCAACTCAAGTACCAATTAAGGAGGAGATTACTAGTAATTACGCACCTGCACAGGTTAGAGAAGTTAGCATTAAAAATCAAAAATATTTGATTCGAAGACCTGCGGTTACGATTACGGAGGAAAATGCGTATGTTCTTCAATTACTTGATTGTTTGAAGGATATTGATAAATCAGCAGAGGAAGATATGAAAAAATGTGGAAAGATTTTGACAAACTATGCTAATGAACACGGAATTACAAGAGAGCAGGTGGATAAGTTATTGGCATATTATCCATTGAAAATCTATAAAGCAATTTATGAAACAGGGGTGAAATATGTATCTGCATGAAGATAAAGAAATATTATACTATATTAAGTGGTATACTAATATCACAAATATACAGGAGGAAATAAAAATGACAGGAATAAAAAATATGGATATGTCGAAGGTTTTGGTTTTAAAGGATGAAGTAGCTTACCAGCCAGGACAAGTAGTATCAAAGACATTAGCACAGAATGAGCATTTGAGTGTAACTTTATTTGCATTTGATAAGGGCGAGGAAATCAGTACACATGAATCAGGCGGTGATGCCTTTGTTACTTGTCTTGATGGCGTTGGCAAAATCACAATTGATGGTGTTGATTATGAACTTCATGAAGGGGAGTCTATTGTTATGCCGGCAAAACACCCTCATGCTGTATTTGGAAAAGAGCAGTTTAAAATGTTGTTAGTTGTAGTTTTTTAATTAAGGAGATTTACCATGCCATTTCAGTACAAGGTATCAGAAGATAAAAAAGTCCGTCTCATTATTGACACGGATGCTGCCTGTGAGGCAGACGACCCATTTGCAATTGCCCACGCGTTGATGTGCCAGAAGTTTGACGTGAGGGCAATTTTTGCTGAGCAGTTTAATCGAGAGGGGAGTACGCGACAAAGTTACGAAGAAATTTTGACGGTTTTGCGTGCAATGAAAAAAGAAGTTCCCGTTTTTATGGGAGAGGAAACAAAAATTTCTGAGAAAAAACAGGGCGAGGAAGTTTCACCTGCGGCTGACTTTTTGATTGAAGAAGCGATGAGAGAGGATGAAAAACCATTGTTTGTGCTATGCATTGGGGCAATTACCAATGTGGCGAGTGCGATGATGAAAAAGAAGGAAATTGCAAAACACATGACGATTGTGTGGATTGGTGGACAGGGGCATGCGTACAGCACGCCTGAAGTGCGTGAGTTCAATGCGGGAAATGATGTTGAGGCGATTAACTACGTGTTAAACAGTGGTGTGAATTTTTGGCAGATTCCAAATGATGTGTATGGAAAAATGAGAATTAGTCTTGCTGAGATTGAGAGGCGGATTGCGCCATGCGGAGAAATTGGAAGACATTTATTTGAAAATATGGAAACATATAATCATTCGGAACATGCGGGATGGACAGCAGGGGAGAGCTGGACATTAGGTGATTCGCCGGCGGTTGGTGTGGTGCTTGATCCGGATTGTGGATTTTATCATGAAACTGAGGCGCCGATTATACTTGATGACACGACCAATAAATTTGAAAAAGGAAGACCGAAAATTCGGGTGTATACATCGGTGGATTCGCGGTTTATTCTGGAGGATTTTATTGCAAAACTGGAAGTTTTATACGGAAAGGGTTCCGATACAAAATAGATACAAAAAAGATGTATGATAGCAGGTGGTAAGGAGGATGTAAATGATAAAAACAACCAAATCTATAAAATAGACACATTTACATAAAATATCCGCCTATTACTTTTTTTCATGGCAGATTATAATTATTGTGTCGGGGGGTGAAAGAATGCTTCGAATAGAAATTGCGCTTATTATCATTTTAGGATTTATTGCGTATATGTATTTTTCGGCAGAGAGAAAACATACGAAATTACACCGGACATTTTCTGTTTTGCTGCTGGTTGTAATCGTTCATCTTGTTTTTGATGCGGTAACGATTTATACGGTAAATCATTTGGAGCAGGTGCCAATCGCAGTAAACGATGCATTTCACCGGGTGTTTGTCGGAACGATGGCAGGTGTTTTGTACTTGTTTTACCGGTACATTGCTGCTGTTGTGGAGGAAGAGACCAAGAAAAAAATGATTTTTGACTGGCTGGCGAAAATCTTTTTGATTGTGTTGGAAATCATTGCACTTGTTTTTCCGATTGCATACATACAAACGCCAAATGGAAACTATTCGGCAGGTGCTTATGTAATTGCCAGTTATGGCGGAGTCGCGATTTATCTGGCACTGTGTGCAGGAATTTTAATCTGGAACTGGAAACAGATTCATGTGAAGAAAAAGTTTGCGATTGGAGTAGCACTTTGGGTTGAATTTTTGGTGTGCGGCTTGCAGGGGGCATACCCAACGTGGCTAATCAGTGGAATGGGAATTACATTGATGACGTTGTCCTTTTATCTGACTTTGGAAAATCCGGATATTCTCAGGGCTGAATTGACGGAGCAGAAAATGTCGATGCTGTATTTGAAAAGTCAGGTAAATCCACATTTTCTTTATAACACACTCGACACAATACGAATTCAGGCGCAGCTTAACGGGGATAAAAAAGTGGCGGATTTGTTGATGCGGCTGGTCGATTTTTTCCGCATCAGCGTAAAAGTGGACAGACAGATGGTAGCACTGGACGATGAGCTGGAATTGTTAGAAGCTTATATGGATTTGATGTGTTACCGATATCCGAATCTTCATTGTGAATACGATATAGACCCGGATTTGGGAGGAAGTCTTGTTCCGAATTTTATTTTACAGCCACTTGTTGAAAATAGTTTGCTGCACGGCTTGAAAAACAAAGGGTACCGGGGGGAGATTGTCATTACGGCAAAAAAAGAGGGGAATGCAATCGAAATCCTGATTCGCGACAGCGGAAGTGGATTTACGGATGGCAGGAAAGATATCATTGATGAGATGCTTCTTCACTACGACAAGAAGCAGGCAAAACTAGAGGGAAACAGCATTGGTATTTTAAATGTGCAAAAAAGAATCAAATTGCTGTGTGGTCCAAAGTATGGACTCAGTTATATGGAAAATGAAACCGGCGGAGTGACGGCACGATTACTGCTGCCGCATGAGGAGGACGCAAAATGAAAAAACTGCGAGTGCTGCTGGTCGATGACGAGATAATGATTCGGGAAGGGTTTAAAAAGTTGTTTGACTGGGAAGCCCATGAGTGTGTCGTTGTCGGCGAGGCAGCGGATGGAATGGAAGCAATTACAAAAATTGATGAGGAGCAGCCTGATATTGTGATTATGGATATTAATATTCCGATTATCAACGGTCTGAAAGTGATTCAGTTAAGCCGGGTGAAATATCCGTCCATGGCTTTTGTGATTGTTTCCGGTTACGATGATTTTTCATATTGCAGGGAGGCTCTGCGGCTGCAGATTACGGACTATATTTTGAAGCCGGTCAATTACGAGGAATTTGGCTCTTGTATTGACCGGTTGAAAATTAGTCTCTATAATAACGAAGTAAAGGAAAAACCGGTTGTGAAAAAAGAACGTGTCATAACCGGAATTACAAAATATATGCAGGAACATCTTTCGGAAGACGTTAGTTTGCATATTCTTTCGGAAGAATTTCATTTAAATTCGCAGTACATCAGTCAGTTATTTAAAAACGAAATAGGAGTAAATTTTCTGACATACCTTACAAACATTCGGATGGAGCATGCAAAAAAACTGCTGCTTTCGACTTCACTTTCGATTGCGGAAGTTTCAGAGCAGTCCGGTTATGGTGATTACCGCGTGTTTACGAAAGTATTTAAGAAATCAGAGGGAATTACACCATCGCAGTACCGGCGTGACTTCCTTTCCCAATAATTATAAGGAGTGAAAGAAAATGTTAAGAATAGAGAATTTGACAAAAACGTATGGTGAAAAAAGGGCAGTAGATAATCTTTCCCTTCATATTGCGCCGGGTGAAATTTATGGTTTTATCGGTCACAATGGAGCGGGAAAAACGACAACACTGAAAGCGGTTGTCGGGATTCTTCAATTTGATAAAGGCGAAGTTTTCATTAAAGGAGAATCCATCCGCAAAAATCCGCTTGCCTGCAAACAAAAAATTGCTTATATTCCGGATAATCCGGATTTGTATGAATTTATGACAGGAATCAAATTCTTAAATTTTATTGCGGATATTTTTGGCGTGCCGGAAGAAAAACGGCAGGAGAGAATCCGCAAATATGCTGATTTGTTTGAGATGACAGAAAATCTTGCGCAGCCGATTGCTTCCTACTCACATGGTATGAAGCAAAAACTTGCGATTATATCTGCATGGATTCATGAGCCAAAGTTAATTATAATGGATGAGCCGTTTGTCGGACTTGACCCGAAAGCAGCACACATTTTAAAACAGATGATGCGTGAGATATGTGATGAGGGAGGTGCTATCTTTTTCTCCACACACGTACTGGAAGTGGCAGAAAAATTGTGTGACAAAGTGGCGATTATCCGAAATGGACAATTGATTCAATCCGGTACCATGCAGGAAGTAAAGGGTGACGATAGCTTAGAAGAGGTATTTTTGGAATTGGAGGGAGAATGATGTTTCGTATACTTTTGAAAAAACAGATGACAGAAATTTTCCGTGCCTATTTTTATGATGCCAAAAAGAACAAAAAACGATCGGTTTTTTCTACCGTTTTGTTCTTTGGGTTTTTCATTATTCTTATGGTTGGTATTGTGGGGGGAATGTTTTTTTATTTGGCAGATTCTTTATGTAAGCCATTTGCCATGGTAAATATGAAATGGCTGTATTTTCTTATTATGGGAATGATTGCAATTGCACTTGGCACATTCGGAAGTGTGTTTAATACCTATTCCGGTTTGTATTTATCAAAGGATAATGATTTACTTTTGTCCATGCCAATTCCTATCCGGAGTATCTTGACGATAAGGCTTGCCAGTGTGTATTTAATGGGGCTCATGTATTCGGCAATTGTGATGCTGCCGGCAGTTATTGTTTACTGGATTGAAGTTGAGGCAACACCTTTGACTGTTGTTGGTCCGGTGTTACTGATTTTATTAATTTCTCTTTTGGTATTAATATTATCCTGTGTGCTTGGCTGGTGTGTGGCAAAGATAAGCTTGAAGTTAAAGAATAAAAGTTTTATTACCGTGATTCTGTCACTATGTTTTTTTGCCCTGTATTATTTTGTTTATTTTAAGGCGCAGGATTTGATTCAAAATCTTCTTATGAATGCGGCTGTTTACGGGGAAAAGGTAAAGGGAAGTGCGTATCCCGTTTACCTGTTTGGGAAAATTGGAGAAGGTGACCTTTTAGCAATGCTTCTCTACACGGCTGTCATTGCCGTGTTATGTGCACTGACATTTGTTGTTTTGTCGCGGAGTTTTATTAAGATTGCGACTTCGAGCGGCAGTGTGAAAAAGGTTGTTTACAAAGAGAAAAAAGAAAAGAGAAAAACGCCTTTTATGGCAATTTTGCAGAAGGAGTTTGGGCGGTTTTTATCGAGTCCGAATTATATGCTCAATTGCGGGCTTGGTGTGATTGCATTTCCAATTGTTGGTGTTGTCATGCTTTTTAAGGGAAATGACATTTTGGATTTCATGAATATGATTTTCGGAAGCGAAAGAGAGGGCATGCTGATTGTCCTTGTTGTGACTGCACTTAGTTTATTAGCGTCGATGAATGACATGGTTGTTCCATCGGTATCGCTGGAAGGAAAAAATATTTGGATTGCACAGTCTTTGCCGGTGGATTTGTGGCAGGTGCTCCGTGCCAAACTCAGCGTGCAGCTCTTGCTTACCATTGTGCCGCTTATTGTGTGTGAAATCTGTTTTGCATTTGTGATGCCAAGTCATGGGATAGAAACTATTCTTGGTTTGATAGTGCCGATTGTGTTTGCAATCTTCCTTACATTGTTTGGATTGTTTCTCGGATTGCAGATGCCAAATCTATCCTGGACAAATGAGCTGGCACCGATTAAGCAGAGTCTTAGTGTTGTGATTTCGATGTTTGGTGGATGGGTTGTTTCCGTAGTGCTGTCGGTGCTTTATTATACGATGGCATATCCAATGGGGGTTTCTTTGTATTTTGCGGTGATTTTGGTTGCATTTGCGGTGGCAAGTGTGGTACTTTGTATATGGTTGAAAAAGAAGGGAACAATTATTTTTGCCAATTTATCAGCATAAAGTCAGAAAGGAAAGCATTATGAGCAAAGGGTTTGTTTTGATAACGGGAGCAAGTTCCGGGATAGGAAAAGCGTTTGCTGCGCAGTTCGCAAAAAAAGGTTATGATTTGATTCTGGTGGCGAGACGGAAAGAACGGTTGCAGGAACTTGCGGAGGAATGGACGAAAAAAGGACGCAAATGTCTTGTTCTGACGGCTGACCTTGCAAAGAAAAAAGAATGCCGCAAGTTAATGGAAGATGTAGAAAAATTACCGGTAAAGGTATTTATTAATAATGCAGGATTTGGTGACTGCGGCAGTTTTCTTGAGACTGATTTAAGCAAAGAAGTGGAAATGATTCACGTCAATATCCGTGCCATGCATTTTCTTATGAAGCAGATGCTCTGCCAGATGGAAAAACAGGGAGAGGGCTCGATTCTAAATGTTGCATCTTCTGCAGGACTCTTCCCGGCCGGCCCCTATATGGCGACTTATTATGCGACAAAATCGTATGTCACAAGTCTGACGCGTGCCGTGGCACTTGAATTAAAGGAAAAGAAAAGTAATGTGTATGTGGGTGTACTCTGTCCGGGACCGGTTGACACCGAATTTAATAAAGTGGCAAATGTAGAATTTGCAATACCGTCTATCACACCGACATACTGCGCTGCTTATGCAATTCGTAAAATGGAAAAACGAAAAATCGTAATTGTTCCCAAAAATAAAATGAAAGTGCTCGCATTTATCAGTAGAGTTCTGCCGCAGAGCTTGGTTATCCGCATGACCGCACGGCAGCAGAAGAAGAAGCGGAGCTGGTAGGTTTTGGGGTTTATCAAAAAAAGATTTGCGTTTTGTGAGCGCTCTCGCTAAACAAACGCGTAGGGGTATCGGTATGCAAAATACGCAATGCCTGATACCCACGTGTTTGTACTCACGAAACGCAAATCTTTTTTTGATAAGTTACTGGCTCCCCAAATCCTGAATATTTGACACAAACCCACTTCTGACATCATTGACAGTATCTGAAAATGCTAATAAACAGGGCGTTTGTGAGAAATCAGAGATGCAGGGAAAGAAGAATAAGGCGCTGGCGGAGGAGAGCCAGCAAGTTATATGAGCTTTGCATTGAAGCCAGGCGGATTGCAGGGATATGTGGAAGCTATGGCGGAGTTTAATTAAACACGAAGTGAAATGACACCGGTCAGAGAAATCTGACCGGTGTTTTTTCATCCTGATAAATTGAAGATTGCAAATTGAAATGTTCAATTTCTAATTGTGAAAGAATAGAAATGGTGGTATACTGAGATATAGTTAGACATTTCGTGTTAGGTATTCCTGGAGGATAACGATGACAGTTAATTACGATAAGTTGTGGAACATATTAAATGAACGTGGAATGATGAAAACGGAGCTTATAAAAGAGGCAAAGATAAGCACAAATGCTATGGCAAAATTGGGCAAGAATGAAGATGTCCGAGTGGGAGTATTGGCAAAGATTTGTGTGGCGCTAGGGTGTAAGCTGGATGATATTGTAGAGATAGAGTCCTGATAATGGGACAGGGTTTGTGAGAAGATTTTATATGGGGTAGTGGAATTTTTGTTTACTTGAACTTCCGATAATACAAAATTATGAGAAGTTTAAAGATGTGTGAAGGAGGTAGCGATGGTTTCAAATTTTGATTTTTTGAAGAAAGATTTTCCGGTTCTTTCAAATTTTGGAGAAATGGCTGAGAAATATTGTTACTCTGATTCAAATTCATGTTTAATGAAGTTGGGTATGATTGGAGAAACTATTGTAAATTTAATGTTTACATATGATAGAATTGCATTTCCACATGATAACACAGCAGTTGCACGTATAGACAAATTAAGTAGAGAAGGGTTACTTACAAGTGATTTAGTTGCTATTTTGCATGGTCTTAGAAAGGTAAGAAATAAAGCAGTACATGAAAATTATGCTTCGATAGCAGATGACAAAACATTTTTGCCGATGGCACACAGTCTCTGTGAATGGTTTATGCAGACCTATGGAGATTGGAATTATTCTCATAAAGATTTTGTCATGCCGGAAGAAAATACAGTATTAGGTACAGTTGATAAAGAGGCTGAAGAGAAAAAGGAATCAGAACTCACAAAGTTAGCAGAACAAATGGCAGCAGCGGCTCCGATTATTGAACAGACAGAGCGTAAGAAGCAAGCTTATAAAGCAGCCAATCAAAGACCAAAAACAGAAGCGGAAACTCGTTTCTTGATTGATGAACAATTACGAATGGTAGGATGGGATGCAGATACCGAAAATCTGCGCTACTCCAAGGGAACTCGTCCTACAAAAGGTAGAAATCTCGCAATCGCTGAATATCCTACGAATTCTAAAGTGGGAAATAGAGGATATGCAGATTATGCACTTTTTGTAGGAGAGAAATTAGTTGGTATTATCGAAGCAAAAGCTATTCATAAGGATATCCCTTCTGTTATTGATTATCAAGGAAAAGACTATCCAAGATGTATTCGAAAAGAAGATGAGAAATACGTTATAGATACATGGGGAGAATTTAAAGTTCCATTTACCTTTGCAACAAATGGAAGACCTTACCTTGAGCAGTATAAGACAAAATCCGGTATCTGGTTTTTGGATTTAAGGAAACCGGATAATTCGCCGATGGCATTACGGGGCTGGATGAGTCCCGATGGAATGGAAGAATTGCTTGCTGCGGATATAGAAGGTAAGAATAAGAATCTGAAGGAAATGTCATATGACCTTTTGACAGATAAAGACGGACTGAATTTGAGACCTTATCAGCTGAATGCAATTAGGGCGGCAGAAGAGGCTGTTATTAGCGGAAAGCAAACCGCATTATTAGCAATGGCTACCGGTACAGGTAAAACAAGAACTGTATTAGGTATGATTTACCGATTCCTTAAGACAGAGAGATTTCGTCGCATCTTATTTTTGGTAGACCGTACAGCATTAGGAGAACAGGCTCAGGATGTTTTCGAAGAAGTAAAAATGGAAGATCTCCTCACGCTTGATGATATTTATAATATTAAAGGTTTAGAAGACAAAACAATTGATAAGGAGACTCGTATCCACATTTCGACTGTTCAGGGAATGGTTAAGCGAATTATGTACAATGATGGTGAAACCATGCCTGCTGTTTCAGATTATGATTTGCTCATAATAGATGAAGCACACCGCGGATACATCCTAGACAAAGAAATGGGAGAAGATGAGGCTCTTTATAGAGACCAAAGAGAATATCAGAGTAAGTATAGGTCAGTTATAGAATATTTTAATGCTGTGAAAATTGCACTTACAGCAACACCGGCATTACAGACTACAGAAATCTTTGGAGAACCGGTTTTTAAATATACCTATCGTGAGGCTGTTATTGAGGGATATTTGGTAGATCATGATGCACCTCATGAGTTAAAGACTAAATTAAATACAGAAGGTATTCATTATAAAAAGGGTGATGCGGTTACAATATATGACCCAATCACCGGAGAAATCGAAAATAGTGAGTTGATAGAGGATGAACTGGATTTTGATGTAGATTCATTTAATAAGCAGGTTATAGTAGAATCCTTTAATAGAACGGTTTTGGAAGAAATAGCAAAAAATATAGATCCAGAATCCCCGAGGGAACAGGGGAAAACATTGATTTATGCTGTTAATGATGACCATGCAGATATGATTGTATCAATACTCAAGGATATTTACACAGAATATGGTGTTGATAATGATGCAATTATGAAGATTACTGGCAGTGTAGCCAACGGAAATAAAAAGAAAATACAAGAGGCAATAAAGCGTTTCAAAAATGAAGATTATCCATCCATTGTTGTCACGGTTGATTTGTTGACAACAGGTATTGATGTACCTTCGATTTCAACGTTAGTGTTTATGCGCCGTGTTAAATCCCGTATTTTGTTTGAGCAGATGTTGGGACGTGCTACACGTTTGTGCAAAGAGATTCACAAGACACATTTTGATATTTATGACCCTGTTGGTGTTTACGATGCTTTAGAGGATGTCAATACAATGAAACCAGTAGTAGCAAATCCAAGCACATCATTTACACAGTTATTAGATGGTTTAGAGGAATTGAATGATGAAGCACACGTAAAGAATCAGATTAATCAGGTAATCGCAAAGCTACAGCGTAAAAAGAAAAATATTGATGCAAAAACGATGGAGCATTTCATTGATATGTCAGGAGGAATGGACCCGACACAGTTTGTAGTTGATATTCAAAAACGCAGTCCGGAAGATGCTAAAAAGAGATTGTTGGCATATTACGATTTATTTCGTATGCTTCAGGAAAGTAAGCCAAATGGTGGCAGACCTGTTGTTATTTCTGATAAACAAGATACTTTTATTGAAGAGAGAAGGGGTTACGGAAATAAAGATGTCCGCCCAGAAGATTACATAGATGCATTCTCAAGCTATATTCAAAATAATATCAATGAGATTGCAGCATTAAAAATTATCTGTACAAATCCGCGTGAACTTACCAGGGATAGCTTGAAGTCCCTGATGCTTACGTTGGATAGAGAGGGATATACAACACAGCAATTAAATACGGCAATATCACAATTGACAAATGAGGAAATGGCAGCAGATATTATAAGCTTGATTCGCAGATATGCTATAGGTTCAGTGCTTATCGGCCATGAGGCAAGAATTAGAAAGGCTGTGGATCGATTGCGAAAAGCACATTCTTTTACTATGCAGGAACAAAACTGGATTAAGAGAATGGAAGATTATTTGCTGAATGAATCAGTACTGAATATTACAGTATTTGATGAGGACAGTCGTTTCAAATCTCAGGGTGGATTTGCGAAGATAAATAAAATATTTAGTGACAAATTAGAAAGTGTCGTTTTAGAACTCAATGAGTATCTATACGATGATGGAGGAAGAACTGCATGACAACACAAGAAATCGTATCAAAACTTTGGAATCTCTGTAATGTGTTAAGAGATGATGGCATTACATATCATCAGTATGTAACAGAGCTTACATATATTCTATTCTTAAAGATGGCGAAAGAAACCGGTGCAGAGAAGCAGATACCAGAAGATTATCGTTGGGATGTATTGAAGTCAAAAAGCGGAGTTGAATTAAAGAAATTTTATAAAGAATTGCTCAATCATTTGGGCGAGAATTGTACAGGACGAGTAAGAGAAATTTACCAAGGCTCTGCGACTAATATCGAGGAGCCGAAGAACCTCGAAAAAATCATTACAACGATTGATGGTCTTGATTGGTTTTCTGCTCGCGAAGAAGGACTTGGTAATCTATATGAAGGATTATTGGAGAAAAATGCGAACGAAAAGAAATCCGGAGCAGGTCAGTATTTTACACCTAGAGTCCTTATTGATGTGATGACAAGATTGATGAAACCACAGCCGGGAGAACGCTGTAATGACCCGGCCTGTGGAACGTTTGGATTCATGATTTCTGCAAGCCAGTATGTGAGAGAGAATACAGATGATTTATTCCAATTAGATGCGGATACTGCAAAATTCGAAAGAGAAGAGGCGTTTACCGGCTGTGAGCTTGTGCATGATACACATAGACTTGCATTGATGAATGCAATGCTACATGATATTGAAGGTGAAATAAAGCTGGCAGATACTTTATCCAATGCTGGAAAAGAAATGAAAGGATATGATGTAGTATTAACGAACCCGCCTTTTGGGACCAAGAAGGGTGGAGAGCGTGCTACAAGAGACGACTTTACCTTTCCAACCAGTAATAAGCAGCTAAATTTCCTGCAGCATATTTACAGAAGTTTGAATACAGATGGCAAAGCAAGAGCAGCAGTTGTATTGCCGGATAATGTTTTATTTGCAGATGGAGATGGCGAAAAAATTCGTAAAGACCTTATGGAAAAATGCAATCTGCATACAATCCTTAGATTGCCTACCGGTATTTTCTATGCTCAGGGAGTAAAGACAAATGTATTATTCTTTACGAGAGGTAAAACGGACAAGGCGAATACTAAAGAAGTTTGGATATATGACCTCAGAAATGACATGCCATCATTTGGAAAGACAAATCCTTTGAAAAAAAAAGATTTTGATGACTTTGTTGCTTGCTATGCGGATGGTGATTTGTCAGCACGTAAAGAAACATACAGTGAAGAAAATCCGAATGGAAGATGGAGAAAATTCACATATGATGAAATTTTGGCAAGGGATAAAACAAGTCTTGATATTACATGGATGAAGAGTGATTCGGGGACAGATGATTACACTCTTGCAGAATTGTTAGAACAAATAAAAGAAAAGTCATCCAACATATCTAAGGCGGTTGCGGAATTGGAAGCACTTATAGGAGAGGTGGAAGAATAATGGATACAAAAGCATTACGACAAAAAATTCTTGACCTTGCTATTCGCGGTAAATTAGTTCCACAGGATCCAAACGATGAACCAGCATCCGTATTGCTGGAGCGTATCAGAGCTGAAAAACAACAGATGGTCAAGGAGGGTAAGTTAAAACCTAAGGATATTAAGAATGATACAATCATATTTGTTGGTGAGGATAATTTACATTATGAGAAGTTCCAGGATGGTAGTGTAAAATGTATTGAAGATGAGATACCTTTTGAAGTGCCGGAAGGGTGGAGTTGGGCACGTTTAAATCAGATATTTAATTTTATAGATTACCGAGGATCGACGCCAACAAAAATTTCCTCTGGTGTACCACTTATAACAGCAAAAAATGTAAAATCTGGATATATTGATTATACGGTTGACGACTATATAAGTGAAGACGAATATGCAGACAGACAACAAAGAGGAATTTCATGTTATGGAGATATTCTATTTACAACAGAAGCTCCATTGGGGAATGCTGCTATTGCTGATTTAGATAAATTTAGTGCGGGGCAACGCCTTATAACATTTCAGCATTACGGAAATCAGAAACTAAATAATACGAACTTTTTATATTTCCTTTTATCTGATTTTTTTCAAAACCAGTTAAATGCTAATAAAACAGGAAGTACAGTTGCAGGTATAAAAGCTGCTATTTTAAAAGGACTGTTTCTTCCCGTTCCGCCTATAGAAGAACAACAACGTATTGCAGCTTCTTGTAAAAATATGTTCAATATGATTGAGATAGTTAAAAATGAACAAGAAGATATTTCAAAATTGATTTCTATCACAAAATCAAAAATACTCGACCTTGCCATCCGTGGCAAACTTGTACCACAAGACCCTAATGATGAACCGGCTTCAGTTCTTCTAGATCGTATACAATCAGAGAAAGAAGAACTTATCAAAGCAGGTAAAATCAAGCGTGATAAGAAAGAATCTGTCATCTTCAAAGGTGAGGATAACTCTTATTATGAGAAGATAGGAAGCACCATAAAAAATATAGACAATAGTATCCCTTTTGAAATTCCTGAAAATTGGTGTTTCATACGACTTAAAGAATTGTGGAAATTAATTTCTGGGAGAGATTTATCTCCATCAGAATATAACGATAATCAAGATGGTATTCCATATATTACCGGGGCAAGCAATTTTAGAAATGGCAAAATTGAATTAGTAAGGTGGACATCATCTCCACAAGTTATTACAAAGCAGGGCGACTTGTTACTAACGTGTAAAGGTACAGTAGGAGAATTGGCTTTCAATGATTTTGGAAACGCCCATATTGCCCGTCAAATTATGGCGATACGTAACACATATGGTCTTAACGTGGAATATCTTTCTTTTTGTATAAGCTTTTATATTGAAGAAATTAAAGCAGTTGCCAAAGGCTTAATTCCTGGCATTTCAAGAGAAGATATACTTAATCTAATACTTCCGATTCCACCAGAGAATTACCAAAGGTTAGTTGTATCTCAAATCAGAAGGAGTAATCATGCACTATACTTAATAGAAAAGAGCCTCATCTGAGGCTTTTTTCTATATAAATTAAATTTTCCACAAGACTTTGAATTTTGTTTGTTATACGATACTGTTCTGCTAACGGTGGTATAGGTAATAATAAACCTTTTACAACGTCTGTAGTAACAGCTACAAATGTTGTTCCGGTTGCCTTTTTTATTAGTGTTTCCCTAAAAGCTTTTATCCAATATAACATAAAATATCTTGAAACAGCACCCAAAGGACTTATAGAGGCTAATCCCCTGCCTATACAAATTTTTCTATCTGTAAGATTTACTTCACCGACAGGCGCTCTTACACATAGCAATATTGAATTAGGCTTTGCAATTTTAGTGAGTTCTCTAGTGTATTGACCACTGTTTTTAATAAGCATATCTGAAAAGTATATTTTCCCTTGATGAAATTCAGTATATTGTGGATTTTCGCAAATACTTGTTCCTTTAGGTGATGTACCCATAATTATATCAGAGATGCTGCTCATACGGCACCAAATCCAATTATGTGGTATTTTAAAAGGAATATCCTCATCAATGCAATGAACTTCATTACCTATCTTCTCATAATAAGAGTTATCCTCACCACGGAAGATGATAGATTCCTTCTTATCACGCTTGATTTTACCTGCTTTGATAAGTTCTTCTTTCTCTGCCCGAATACGCTCCAAGAGAACAGAAGCTGGCTCATCATCAGGGGACTGTGGCACAAGCTGTCCTCGAATGGCGAGGTCAAGGATTTTCGATTTGGTTTTGGAAATTAGTATTTGTAAATTATCTTTATTGTTTTGAATCTCTTCAGCATAAATACATGCGTTTTTAACTGCTTGCACAATATTTTCCTGTTCCTTTAAAGGAGGGAGGAGACAAAGATAATTCATTGCAGCAGATATTGTAATTGTATCAACAGTTGTTCCTTTCGAATTATCTTTCATTTGTGCTTGGAGAAAGCTGGATTCGAGTAATATACGTGCGAATTCAGAATTTACAATTCCGGTTCTGTTTTCAAAACACAGAACACTCGCATCTTTATAATAGAAACAATCAGTTTCATTAACAATATATATTTTTCCAATGGTACCTACACCAGAGACCATTAAATCTCCTGATTGAGGAACCCCACATTCTTCTTTGACACGGATATAGTGCTCTTCGGAAATAAAAAGTTCATTTTCAACAAATCCATTATCTGAAAGCTTAACAATTTCACGAGCACGATAAAATGGAACACCTTCTTCTCTCCAATCTGATTGGCGAACACGTTTGGCAGAACATACATGAAATAACTTATTTAATCTACACCATACCCACCCTTCCGGCACTTCAAACGGTATCTCATCCTCAATACATTTCACGGTTCCATCCTGAAACTTCTCATAATGTAAATTATTGATTCAATTTCTGCTCAATTTTCAGTCAATGAGAGTTGGGTGGATTTTTTATATCCTATACTTACAAAACAAATCGCCCACAGGGCAGAAAGGCAGGTACAGGATATGTACAACAACTGATGGAGTTCAAGGAGGGCATTAGAACGTCCTGTAAAATATTTCGTTGGTTTAGGAAGCAGGGGTAAGTACATAACATCATCCACTCTGGGAGAGGATGAGCCGGAATCTTTATTACCCACTTTAACAAAATTTCTGGAAAATCCGTATACCAATACATCGCATATGAAATGCGCCGGAGCATGATCAAAGTGCGTCAGTAAGGCATCTTTTTTCTCCTCAGAAGTAGTGATGTCACATAACACCAAATCTCGAATAGCTGAAATGGTATAAGAAACATCACTGATATATGGCAATAATTCTGATTCGATATCTTTACAGAGCTTGTCTCTGTTCTTTTTGCTGTTGTAATAACTGATAATTTTGGGGCTGATGCGGGATTGTCCTTTAATCCATTTACAGACCAATCCATTATCAAATGCAAAATCTACATTATCGTTGGCAAAGCTGCCAAACAGCATATAGATAAAATCCATTTGCGAGTAGTCTGCATCAATTAAGCCGTCCAAAAGGATGGCAGCTATACTATGAAAATCAATTCTATTCAATGAAATCATCTCCTGTAATTTGTCCTGTAATTTTTTATGGTTCTTATTTTATGGTGGTAATACGTTTCAATATGGGAAGTATATCATAAAATCAGACACAGAACAACCGTTCGAATAATGTGAACGCTATTTTTGGAAAGATTTTTTTGGATTCCATTACTTAAATTCTATTTGAGCTTTTTCAATCTGGACTCAATTGTGGCTCAATGTAGAATGCCACCGGTTTTACTAAAATGAATCTATTAGGTTTACTCGTCATTGCCGGCATAAAGATGACAAAACTTGGTAATCATTTAGGTAAAGGAGGTTTCGCATGGAGTTGACGGTAAACAAAGCGGGCAAGTATGCCTTAGTATGACTTACGAATGCGGAAAAAGCTGATCCAAAGGTTATGGACAGTTTACAGCCTTTGATTGAGCAGTGTAAGGAGAAGAAGTACAGATTGGCTATTTTTGAATCCGGTGAGCAGGATTTGTTGGAAAAGACAACAGATTTGCTGATTCACAATCGAGGACTGGAAAAAACCGATGATGGAAAAACAACTGCTTTGCCCAAACAGGCAGCAGGAGCAAGGTAGTGAGCGGTGATTCGCCCGATACTACCCCACATCGTTTTTTTCTACCCCAAATTAGCGAAAATGGGGTAGAAAATACATAAATGGGGTAGATTAATATTGATATTCTATGTCATTTTTGATAAAATGGGGTAGAAAGGAAATGGAGTGACTATGAAAGAGATTAATTACAGAAAAATAGAAGAAATGCCTATAACAATTGAAGTAATGAATATGATTTCAGCACTTCATGAGTATAAGGGACGCCAGGAATTATATATAGAAACGCAACCGGAAATTTTGGAAAGATTGATGGAAGTTGCAAGAATACAGAGTACAGAAGCTTCTAACAAAATTGAAGGAATCTACACTTCGGACGCAAGATTAAAAGAAATTGTTCAAAAAAAGAGTGAACCAAGAAACCGGAACGAAAAAGAAATTGCTGGTTATAGAGAAGTATTAGGAATGATTCATGACAGTTATTCTTACATACAATTAAAACCGAACGATATTCTGACTTTACACAAATATTTATATAGTTATTCTGAATCCGGCAATGGTGGACATTATAAGATGGTAGATAACTATATAGAGGAAGAGGACAAATTTGGAAATAAAAGCGTGAGATTTCAACCGGTTCCGGCAGTTCTGACAGCGGAATATATAGAAAGCTTATGTAAACAATATGAAGATGTAATCAACCATACGCACATTGATCCGCTATTAGTAATACCATGTGTAATACTTGATTTCTTATGTATCCATCCGTTTGGAGATGGAAATGGGCGAATGTCCAGACTTTTAACGCTGCTACTGTTATATAAGGCCGGTTACCTTGTGGGAAAATATATCAGTATTGAAATGGTGGTAGAAAAATCGAAGGAAACATATTATGAAGTATTGCAGGATAGTTCAATAAACTGGCACGAGAATACAAATGATTATATGCCATTTATCAGATACACATTGGGAACTATCATAAATGCCTATAAAGACTTTGAAGACCGATTTATCTTGCTGGAAAAGAAAAAAATGACTTCACCGGAGCGAGTCTACAGCATTATTGAACGTTCATTAGTGAAGTTAGGAAAGTCGGATATAATGACTCTGTGTCCGGAACTGAGTCAAAAGACGATTGAGAGAGCACTGAAGAAGTTGACAGATGACGGGAAGATTGCAAAGGTTGGAGCAGGGAAAAGTACAACATATGTGGATGTGAAAAGATTGTAGGGAACAAATGTTCGAAAAAAATTGACATCTGAGATTACAAGTGCTACAATTAGTGTATTGAAAGAGGTGATATCATGGCATATAAAGTATTGGATGTGGCTAGGTATATAATAAATTATAGTAATAAAATGGAATATGGTATTTCAAACTTAAAATTGCAAAAGTTATTATATTTTGTACAGGCGGAGTTTTTAGCCTTTACAGAGAGGAAACAGCCATGTTTTATTGAAGAAATTGAAGCATGGGGATTTGGTCCTGTTGTTCCAGAGGTATATCAAGAGTTTAAACAATATGGTAGTTCAAATATTCCGACTATTATAAAGTACTATGAAGTAAATGATAATTGGGAAATTGTAGAGAAAAAGTATAATCAGAATTGTATAGAACCACAGGATCGAGAAACGATTAATCAGACAGTAGACGGGTTTGCTGACTATTCAGCAACTGCACTTGTAAATATTACACATAATCAGGACCCTTGGAATGAAGCTTACGAGGAAGGCATGAACAGGATTATTTCTAAAAAAGCTATAAAGGAGTATTTTGAGAGCGATGACAATTGATAAATTGATAAAAACAAAACCTCAAAGTACAAAAGTGCCTAGTCCAAAAGGAACGGGATATGAAGAACTAAAAAGAAGAATGCAGGGAATATGTACTTCTCTTAATTGGACAGCAGATGAGTATAAACCTCAAAAAACAGTTGATTCTATTAGGAAGTATGTAGAAAAGCAAGAGCGAATATTGTATTCGGAAATAAGTGGATTTTACTTTTCGTTAGATGAAGAAGAACAGGGAAATTTTATATCAAATGTTGAGGCTTTGTTGGTTTTATGCATGGAAGATGCACAATATAAAGATATAAAAGTATATGCTTTAAAGATATATGATCATGTTCATTTGGCCATTTATCAGGTGGAAAAGCTTCAAACTAAAAGAAAAGATGATGAATTAAAACAGACTATTGCACAAAACTTAGAACCGGTAAAAAAGAAGTTGGAAGAACAAATAGAAAGTAAGGTGCAAGTCACACAAAAGGAGATATATGCGCAGTTAATCTCGTTGATAGGTATATTTACTGCAATGGCGTTTCTTGTTTTTGGGAGTATATCGGCTCTTGATAATATATTTAACAATTTTCAAACCGTTTCTTTGTGCAAAATTGTAATTGTTGGTTGTGTATGGGGCTTATGCGTATTGAATTTGATTTTTATTTTTATTTACTATGTATCGAAAATGACTAAGTTGGATTTGGAAGTGAATAGTTATCGTACAATTGCTTGGTCAAATTTAGTACTCATAAGCATATTATTAACCAGCATTTGGATTAATTACGTAAAACATGTGGGTATAGGAAAATGGTTCAATATATTAGCAAAAAATAATGCCGAGGTCGTTAGTTTGTCAGGATTTGCAGTGATTATTATTTTGGCTATAGTATCCATTATTATTATTGCAAAGTTTGGAAGGAGAAAAAACAAGTAGCTTTTTGCGAGGCAAGCATTACCGCTTGCCTTTTTTACACCCATAACTTACAATGTTGTTACAAAACAAAGAAAGGAGAGGTGGCAATATGGAAAAACATACCAACGACCTCACGCTTACACAAGAAATTGCCGGTTATTGTCGTATCTCAGTTGATGAAGAGTTAGGCAGAGACAATACCTCCATCGAGAACCAAAAGAAAATTATCGAAGAGTTTGTAAAAGCTTAATTTCCCAAGTGTAAGCTTTCTATATATGAAGACCGTGACCGGTCCGGGTATACCTTTGAACAGCGTGAAGGATATGGGCAGCTTCGCAAGAAGCTGATGAATGGGAATATCAGTGTACTTATTGTAAAGGACTTCAGTCGATTTTCCCGTCGAAACAGCAAGGGACTTGTGGAGCTGGAAGACCTGCGTGATGCAGGCGTGCGTATCATTTCTATTGGAGATGCCATTGATTATCCGACTTATAATGACTGGACAGCGATACATTTTCGTTTTTGGAAAATCAACTTTCGGATGCCAAGGATGAGCTGAAAACTGTGAAGAAACGAAAGATTAAAGAAATTGCCAAGGCTGATGAAGATACAGTTGAAATTATTGAAGAGACCTACGCAGAGATTGATAATCTCTTAAAAGTTGGCGTTGTAACTACTTTCTACTATCAGCAAGTAGAGGGCAGAGAACAATTGTTAAGTGTTGCTGAAGAAACGAACTATGGTACATCTGTAAATTTTAATCATGACAGTAAAGTTATATCAAACAAAAAGGAGTCACCTGATACACGTAATAATTCAACCAAGTCATGTATAGGTGATCTTCTATCCACTATCGTTCCGCTAAAAAACCGCAACAAACCGGAACGACTCTTTACTGTCAATGTTATCAGTAGTGGCGACCTTTGACAAATACTCACTTTACAAAACCCTCAATTTGTGCTATTCTGTCACGTATGAGCGGTATTCATAGGAAACTGCATCAGGTGATAATGTGTTGTCACGGACTACGGAGGTGATGACATGAAGATAGGAATTATAGGTGCCGGAAAGGTTGGCTGTTCGATTGGAAAATATCTGACAGAGCATGATTTTTCGGTTGCCGGGTACTGTAGTAAATCAAGAAAAAGCGTGGAAGAGGCCGCGACTTTTACAAACACAAAAGCATGTGATTCTCTGGCCGAGCTAGTGGCAGAGAGCACGATTCTTTTTCTTACCACGCCGGATGGTGCGTTGGAAAGTGTGTGGAACGAACTGAAAAAAGAATCAATACAAAATAAAATAGTATGCCATTTTAGTGGCTCGTTATCATCCGATTTATTTTCAAATCGAGAGGAATACGGAGTATCTGCCGCGTCCTTTCATCCTATGTATGCGTTCAGCAGCAAATTCACATCGTATGAACAATTGAATCATGTAATATTTACCGCCGAAGGGGATTCTTATGCCCTATCCGTTGTCGGAGACATTTTTCGAAAAGCGGGAAACAAAGTATGCGTCATGGAATCGGCGAAGAAAACAAGGTACCATGCATCGGCATCGATGATAAGCAATCTGATGATTGGCTTGTATGAGATGTCTATTCAGATGCTTATGGACTGTGGCTTTTCGAGGGAAGATGCGGTGGAATTGACAACGCCGCTTGTGCAAAATAACATCAAAGCACTGCTTCATTCATCGCCGGAAGAAGCCTTAACCGGGCCGATTGAGAGAGGCGATACCGAAACGGTGAAAAAGCATTTATCCGTGTTGACTGAGGCAGAAAAAGAAGTTTATCTAAGGCTTGGTGAAATGGTGTTAGAGATTGCCGGACGGAAAAATCCCGAGAGAGATTATCAAACGATGATTCAGTTATTAAATGATATGTGCAGGAATAGGAGGACACAATAAATGAAAAACACAGTAGTAACGATTCAGCAGATGAAGGAAAAAGGGGAAAAAATTTCAATGCTGACCGCATATGATTATTCGACAGCAAAACTGGAAGACGAAGCCGGAGTAAATACAATTTTGGTTGGTGATTCCTTAGGAAATGTAATTCTTGGTTATGAGGATACGATTTCAGTGACGATGGAAGATATGATTCACCATGGAGCAGCTGTAGCAAGAGGTGCAAAAAACGCACTTGTTGTTGTGGACATGCCGTTTATGTCGTATCAGACATCCGTTTATGATGCGGTTGTCAATGCCGGACGGTTGATGAAAGAGGGACGCGCCGGAGCCGTGAAACTGGAAGGCGGAAAAGAAGTCTGTCCGCAGATTCAGGCAATTGTGGGTGCCGGAATTCCGGTCTGTGCACATCTTGGACTGACACCACAGTCGATTAACGCTTTTGGCGGATTTAAAGTTCAGGGTAAAACGGAAAAGGCAGCAAAGAAATTAATTGCGGATGCAATTGCTGTCGAAGAAGCCGGTGCATTTGCAGTTGTACTTGAGGGAATTCCAAGTAAACTTGCTAATCTTGTGACCGAGAAGTTAGATATTCCAACAATTGGAATCGGTGCCGGAAATGGATGTGACGGTCAGGTACTTGTTTACCAGGATATGCTTGGTATGTTCTCTGACTTTACACCAAAATTTGTAAAACGTTATGCAAACATTGGAGAAGTGATGAAAGAAGCATTCCAGAAATATATGGAAGAAATCCAGAGCGGCGCTTTCCCATCCAGTGAGCATGAATACAAAATAGATGATGACATTATTGAGAAGTTGTACTAGGAGGAAGAAAAAATGCAGATTGTATCAACCGTAGAAGAGGTAAGAAAACAGGTAAAGAAATGGAGAGAAGAAGGACTTTCCGTTGGTCTTGTTCCGACAATGGGTTATCTTCATGAGGGACATAAAAGTTTGATTGACAAGGCAGTTGAGCAGAATGACCGTGTCGTTGTCAGTGTTTTTGTAAATCCGATTCAGTTTGGACCAAATGAAGATTTGGCAACCTATCCGAGAGATTTGGAAAGAGATGCGGCGCTTTGTGAAAATGCCGGTGCAAATCTTATTTTCCATCCGGAACCGGAAAATATGTATGAAAGCGATTTTTGCAGTTTCATTGACATGGATGGACTTACGAAGGGATTGTGCGGTAAAACAAGACCGACACATTTCCGCGGTGTCTGCACAGTAGTTGGAAAATTATTTAACATTGTAGAGCCGGACCGCGCTTACTTTGGACAGAAGGATGCACAGCAGTTAGCAGTCATCCGCCGTATGGTAAGAGATTTGAATTTTAATCTCGAAGTCATTGGCTGCCCGATTATCCGTGAAGATGACGGTCTTGCAAAAAGTTCGAGAAACACTTATCTCTCAAAGGAGGAGAGAAAAGCCGCTGTTATTCTTCATAAAGGATTACTTCGTGGTGAGGAATTAGTGAAAGCCGGCGAAAAAAGTGCTGCCACCGTGAAACAGGCAATTACGGAAATCATTGAGTCGGAGCCGCTTGCCAAAATTGATTATGTGGAAATTGTAAACTTTGATAATATTGAAACAATAGAAACGATTGACGGTTCCATTTTGGCTGCCGTAGCCGTTTACATTGGAAAAACAAGACTTATTGATAACTTTATTTACGAATCATAAGATTGGAGGATAAGCGTCATGACAATTCAGATGTTAAAAGGGAAAATACACCGTGCCAAAGTGGTTCAGGCAGAATTAAATTATGTTGGCAGTATTACGGTTGACCCGGTTTTAATGGAGGCGGCCGGCATTTACGAATATGAAAAAGTGCAGATTGTCGATGTAGAAAATGGAAGCCGTTTTGAGACTTACACGATTGCCGGGGAGCCGGGAAGTGGTATGATTTGCTTAAATGGGGCAGCTGCTAGAATGGTTCAGGTAGAAGACCACATTATTATTATGAGTTATTGCGATTTGACGCCTGAGGAAGCATTCGGCCATAAGCCAAAAGTCGTTTTCGTAGATGACAAAAACCAGATTAAACGTGTATCTTCTTATGAAAAACATGGTCAGTTGTCTGACTAAGAAGGGGGATTTTATGTTACAGGGAAAAACTATTGTGCTTGGTGTGACAGGCAGTATTGCCGCATACAAAATCGCAAATCTGACGAGTATGCTGACAAAACTTCACGCCGACGTACATGTTTTGATGACACAAAATGCAACCAATTTTATCAATCCGATTACGTTTGAGACGCTGACGAATCACAAATGCTTAGTCGATACGTTTGATAGAAACTTTAACTATAATATTGAGCATGTTTCGCTTGGTAACAAAGCGGATTTGGTTTTAGTTGCGCCGGCAAGTGCGAATATTATTGCGAAAATGGCAAATGGAATTGCAGATGATATGCTCAGTACAACGCTTCTTGCGTGCCGTTGTAAAAAATTGGTGGCACCGGCGATGAACACCAATATGTATGAGAATCCGATTACGCAGGCAAATCTTCAAAAATTGAGAGATTTCGGAATGGAGGTTATTGAACCGGCAACCGGACTTCTTGCGTGCAAAGCAGTCGGAAAGGGGAAAATGCCTTCAGAGGAAGTGCTGCTTTCTCATATTTTACAGGAAATCCAGTATGAACATGATATGGAAGGAAAACGGGTTTTAATTACAGCCGGACCGACGAGAGAGGCGATTGACCCGGTGCGTTATCTGACGAATCATTCGACCGGAAAGATGGGATATGCACTTGCTAAAACGGCAGCAAGACGCGGAGCCAAGGTTACACTGGTGAGCGGTCCGTGTGAACTGCCGGCGCCGCTTCATGTGGATGTTGTGCCGGTTGAGAGCGCAGCGGATATGTTTGAGGCAGTGAAAACACGTGCCAAAGAGCAGGATATTATCATCAAGGCAGCAGCTGTTGCCGATTATACGCCGATTACGGTAAATACAGAAAAGACGAAAAAGAAAGAGGGCGAAGCGTCGATTGCGCTGAAGCGGACAACGGATATTTTATCATGGCTCGGTGAACATAAAGAAAAAGGGCAGTTTTTATGTGGCTTTTCCATGGAAACCGAAAATATGTTAGAAAACTCGAAAAAGAAATTAGAGAAGAAACACGCCGATATGATTGTGGCGAACAATCTGAAAGTTGCCGGTGCCGGATTTGGAACGGATACAAATGTCGTTACTTTGATTACGAAAGAGGGGGAAAAAGAGCTTCCAATCCAGACAAAGGATGAGGTTTCTTACGAGATTTTGAATGAAATTATGAATAAAATGGCTTAAAACTGCATAAGATAGTAAGGACGGTATGTGATGACGAGGATACCATAAATTGACAACCACAATAAAATGTGGTATACTTGTATGCGTATGCTATATATCGTGTTTTAAGAACGGAGGGATATCTTATGGTAAGAGCCAGTGTTGGCAGTGTCCGGCGTGCCGTAGCGGAGCATGTAGGAAGTAAAGTAAAGGTTCGGAGTAATCTGGGAAGACACAAATATGATGTAACCGAAGGTGTGATTACGGAAACATATCCCTGCATCTTTCTTGTGCAGGTGAAAAACGCGGAAGAGAATAGTTACCAAACGGTATCATACAGTTACACGGATGTCATTACAAAGGACGTACAATTAACTCTGTGCTAGTAGAGAGAGAACTAATAAATGGAGAAATCCGGTTTATTAGTTCTTTTTTTGTTTCGCAGGAATATATATTGTAAGAGACAACTACGAAACAAGGAGGCCAAACGATTGAACCTGATTACAAAGCGAGTTCATATGAACCGGTGTAACGGCAGGGAAGTTAAGCAGCTTACACTTGACCGCGATTTCAATGTGCCGGATGCCAGACCGGATGCGTTACAGATAATGAAAGAACAGGGAGAGGTACAGATAGAGGAAGTTCATATGATGGAGGGAAAGGCAAGTGTAAAAGGACTTTTGCATTTCCAGATTTTATATGCATCGGATGGGGATATTCCGGTGAGTGAGATGACAGGGACAATTCCTTTTGAGGAAACTATTCCCCTGCCACAGGCAAAGGCCGAGGATGAAATTTCGGTGCAGGCGGAGATTGGCGACTTAAAAAGTGAGTTAATTAATTCCAGAAAATTAGGAATGAAAGCAATTGTTGTACTTAATGTGACGGCAGGAAGCGTTTGCGATGGTGAGGGAGCCATTGACATTGAAGGTGGAGAAGATATTTATACCAAAAAAAGAACGGCAGAAGTTTCCTATCTGATTTTTAGTAAAAAAGATACGCTGCGGGTACGGGATGAGTGGAAAATTCCCGGAACGAAAGATGCAATGCAGCGGATTTTGTACTCGGATGTTTGCATTGGGGAACTAAACACAAGGATGGAAGAAGAAAAACTTCTTGTCGAAGGGCAGGCAAATGTTTTCGTTATTTATCTGGGCGAGGGAGAAAATCCTTCCATTAATTATTTTGAAAACACACTGCCGATTGAGGGGCATATTGACTGCCACGGCTGCAATGCGGACATGGTCGAACAGGTGACAGCCTCCATTCACAGCAGAGATTTAGGTGTGAAAGAAGATGAAGATGGCGAATTCCGTGTGCTGGAAGTCGAAGTTGTATTTGCATTTGATATGAAAGTGTACGGTCAGGAAAAAATTGACCTTCTCACGGATTTTTATTCGCTAAAAGAAAAGTGCAAACCGGTTTATGAGCCATCCTATTTTGAAAACCTGAAAATTCATAATAAAAGCAAATGCCGATTTACCGGTATGGTAACGGCGGGTGAATTTGCGCCGCTGCAAATTTGGAATGTAAGCGGTTCTCTGTTTATTGACCATAAAGAACAGAAAGAAGAAGGGCTATTGGTAAGAGGGGCACTTTTGGTAAGTGTGTTATACCAGACCGGGGATGAAAGGGTTCCGCTCGCGACGGCAAAGGGTACGATTCCATTTGAGCAGTTGTTAGAGGCAAACGGTCTTACGAACAATAGCCATATCAATCTCCATGGTATGTTAGAGCAGGTAAGTGCTTCTCTCACCGGAGAAAAAGAGATTGAAATTAAGGCAGTTGCCGCGCTGGATTTACTTGTATTTGACCGGATGGAAGAACCAATTGTTTCCGGATATGAAAGTGAGGAAGTGGACTGGGATGCCTTCCGCAGTGCGCCCGGTATGGTCGGCTACGTGGTACAGGAAAAAGAAACTCTCTGGGATATTGCGAAAAAGTTTTTTACAACCGTCGAGGCAATTATGGAAGTCAACCAAAAAGAAACCGAACAGGTACAAACAGGCGATATGATTTTAATTCTAAAAGAAGTATCTTAAAAGAAAGAAGCACCCATCAGCTCGTATTGTCCGGTATGCTCTGCATCCGGCGGACGAATTGGTGAGTGCTTCTTATCATAAGATATCAAAGATATCGGGTTTTTATGCATCTGTTTCGGAAGTTGTGCCATCGCGCCATGCTTCCATTTTTTTAACGGCAGCATCAATTGTCTTCTGACAAATGTCAGGGAGTTTATCACCCCATGCTTCGGTTGCTTCATCAAATCCCTTTTTGATGGCGGCAATCAAAGTATCTGCCTTGGATGTATCTCCACCGCTCAATGCCTGAGCCATGGAAACGAGACGATCACTCGTCTGTTCAACACCCCAGTAACCATCATCAGCAATGTCTTTCTGTGCCTGTTCAATGGTAGCAGGGTCTGCCTGAATGTCTTTGAACAAATCAGCAAGTTTGGTATACTTTCCTGCCTGTTTGCCAAGAAGTTTTGTTACCAGATTCTGAAGTTGTTCATTTTTCGTTGACAATTCTTTTTTCATGGTGGCAACAACAGAAGAATAATCTTTTATCTTGTTTGATTTGTCATCTGTTTTGCTTGAAGCTTCATATACAACACCAATGTCTTTTGCATCCGCAGTGTTTGTTGTCTGGGAAACTTTTGTTTTTGCTGTTGTCTGTGGCGTCGTATAAGAACTGTTTGCACTTGTAATTCCATTTACACTCATAAGGTTCCATCCTTTCTGTGCCTGTGGCACGCTGCATTCTATGTTCTCTACTTTACATATCGGCAGATTACAGAGAATAGTTTAGTGTATTCTAAAAATTATCGGTACAAATCCGTCACAAAGACAAAACACCGGTAAGGGAGTTCACGGCATTTCTCCTTGGCAGCCATTGCTTTGTCTTTATCATCAAAAATACCGAATACCGTTGGTCCGCTTCCGCTCATTAAGGAACCGAGTGCACCATTTTGCAGCATACATTCTTTGATGGCGGCAATCTGTGGATAGGCGGGAATCGTTACGGACTCCAAAACATTTCCAATCTGGTTACTCAGTGAAAGAAGGTCGCGCTTTTTCATCGAAGCTAACATGCCATCAATATCCGGATGATTTGTGTGCTCATCGAGTACAAGATTGGTATACACCCATTTTGTGGAAACGTGGATGTTTGGTTTGGCAATTAAAATGTAGCAGGAAGGCATCGCCGGAATAGTTGATAGTTTTTCACCGATTCCTTCGGAAAGAGCGGTTCCTTTTAAAATGCAGTAAGGAATATCTGCGCCCAATTTCACACCACGCTTCATCAGGTGTCGTTTGCTAAGTCCCAGTCCATATAAGTCATTGATGGCAAGCATACACGATGCGGCATCGGTACTTCCCCCTGCCATACCGGCGGCAACCGGAATCCGCTTGTCAAGTTTGATATCAAGTCCGCCCTCCAAATGGAATTCATCCATCAGACGTTTGGCGCTTTGATAGACAAGATTATCTTCATTTACCGGAAGATAGGAAAGGTTTGTTGTCAATTTAATCCCCGGCTCTTTTGTCTTTGTGAGTGTCAGCCGGTCAAACAGGCGGATGCTCTGCATAATCATTTTTACTTCGTGGTAGCCATCTTCGCGGCGTCTAATGACATCCAGCCCAATATTAATTTTTGCCGGTGCATTTATCCAAATCGAATCCATTTCATTTCTCCCTTCTGCTTTTGTAAAGAGTGTACCATAAATTCATTTTCCTGCAAAGTGTATAAATAGAAAAGATTCGTCAATGCTATGATTAGACAATATGAAATCAGGAGGAAATAAAAATGACAGGAAAGAAAAAGTGGATTGCGATTGCGGGATTGTTTGTGGTGACGTTTGTTCTCATGTTTTTTTATGCAAGACAGATGAGACAAAACCGAATGCAGAAAGATATTGCGAAGGAAATTCTGCGGCTTCACGTGGTTGCCAACAGCGACAGCAAAAAAGACCAGGCATTGAAAATGGAAGTAAAAGAGGCGGTTGTTACATATCTGCGCGGTGTAATGCAGGATGCAGAAAGTGTGGATGAGGCGCGTATACAAATTCAGAAAAGACTTCCGGAGATTGAAGCGGTTGCGAAGGAGAAAATGCAGCAAAAGGGCTATTCTTATGATGCGGATGCCACACTCTCGTCCTGCTACTTTCCGGTGAAAACATATGGCGATATGATTTTTCCGGCGGGCGAGTATGAGGCACTGAAAGTAAATTTGGGAAAAAGTGCGGGAAAAAACTGGTGGTGTGTGATGTATCCGACGCTGTGTTTTGTGGACTCCACATACCAGATTGTGCCGGGAGAATCCAAGGAAAAATTAAAGAAATGTTTGACGGAAGAGGAGTACAATTCACTGCTTGATGGGGAAAATGGTATCGAAACTTCTTCTTTGTTCATAGAATGGATTAGGAATATTCTTTTTTCTTGAAAAAAAAGGGGTTCCGTGATAAAGTATAGGAGGTGTCATATACTTTTATTAGGTATATGAAAAAGTTACCGGCAGGGTGAAATACCCGGAAAGGGGTTCCTATGAAAAAGAGGGTAGCAGTGATTTTTGGTGGACAGTCATCGGAGCATGATGTGTCCTGTGTTTCCGCAGCAAATGTAATTGACGGACTGCGGGAAGATAAATATGATATTTACCGAATTGGTATTACGAAAGAGGGCAAATGGCTTTTTGTGGAAGATACCGATTCGATTCGAGATGGTTCATGGGTAGAGGGTACGGTGACAGCAGTCATTTCACCGGATCATGAAAAGAAAGGAATCTGGAAAGTAACGGGAAATGATGTGGAAGTGATTCCGATTGATGTGGCTTTTCCGGTTCTGCATGGTAAGTTTGGAGAAGATGGAACGATTCAGGGTCTTTTTGAACTGGCGGGAATCCCGTATGTGGGATGTGATGTTTTAGCATCCGCTGCAAGTATGGATAAGATTTCAACAAAGATTTTTGCTGACCGCATCGGTGTCCGCCAGGCATCTTATGTGGCAGATACTGCAAGAGATTTGAGTGAAAAAGAAGAGACGATTGCAAAGGTAGAAGAAAAACTGGGATATCCGGTTTTTGTAAAGCCATCCAATGCCGGTTCTTCACAGGGTGTCAGCAAGGCACATAACAGAGAAGAGTTAGAAAAAGCGCTGGCACTTGCGAAAAAACATGACCATCGTGTGCTGATTGAGGAAACGATTATCGGACGAGAAGTGGAGTGTGCAGTTTTAGGCGGACAAAATCCAAAAGCGTCGCCGGTTGGTGAAATTTTGGCGGCAGCAGAGTTTTATGATTTTGATGCCAAGTACAACAATGCGGAATCGAAGACGGTAATTGACCCGGATCTGCCGGATGAAGTAAAGGAGAAAATCCGGACAAATGCAGTAGCGGTATTTCGCGCCGTGGGCGGTTTTGGATTATCGCGTGTTGACTTCTTTGTGGAGCAGGGAACAAACGAAGTGATTTTTAATGAAATTAATACACTTCCGGGATTTACCAACATCAGTATGTATCCGATGCTTTGGAAGGCAGCAGGGCTTGAGAAAGAAGAATTGTTAGATCAGATTATTGCACTTGCATTTGAAAGATAAGGAGTCAGAACATGACAAAAGAGGTTAAGCTTAGAATCTGCGGCATGCATATGCACGGCGAAGACGGCGACCGCGATGATGTGGAAGTCATTTCTGTTGGGCAGATGTGTGAGAGAGATGGATTTGCATGGATTACCTATGAGGAAGTTGTGGAAGAGGAAGAAAATGGACTTGTCTCCGTTGTGAAAAATCTGGTGAAATACAAAGATGGCCAGTTAGAGATTATCAAGCATGGCCCGGCAGAAAGCCACATGGTGTTTGTGCCAAATGAGACGACGTATTCATATTATTCGACGCCGGTTGGGGAGCTGGAGATTGCGCTTAGCACGAAATCGCTCCAGAAGATACTCACCGAGCGGGGATTTTATTTGAAGTTAGATTATGATTTGGAACTGAACCAGACATTTTTGTCTAACTGCAATGTAGATATTTTCATTGAAGAATAAAGGAGGAGTTGTGTGAGTAAATTACATTTTACGAAAATGCACGGAACCGGTAATGATTATGTTTATGTAAATTTATTTACAGAACAGGTAGACGATGCATCCAAACTGGCGGTTTTTGTGAGCGACAGACATTTTGGAATTGGCTCCGATGGCTTGATTCTGATTGCACCGTCTAAAACTGCGGACTGTCGTATGATTATGTATAATGCAGACGGCTCGGAAGGTGCGATGTGTGGAAACGGGATTCGCTGTGTCGCAAAGTATGCGTATGAGCATGGAATAGTTCATTCAGATGAGATTACGATTGAAACAAAGAGCGGCATAAAAGCATTAAAACTTACCGTGGAAAACGGATTGGTTACTTACATAACGGTAAATATGGGACAGGCGGTATTGGAACCTGCAAAGATTCCGGTATCAGCAGATGGCGATACATTTGTTGCTAGAAAACTTGTGGTTGACGGAAAAGAGTATGAAGCCACTTGTGTTTCAATGGGAAATCCGCATTGTGTGATTTTTACAGAGGGAATTGATGATTTAGATTTGGAAAAAATTGGACCATCTTTTGAAAACCACGAGCTATTTCCGGACCGGATTAATACAGAGTTTGTTGAGGTAATCGATGACCACACGATAAAGATGCGGGTGTGGGAACGCGGTTCCGGGGAGACGATTTCCTGCGGAACAGGCACATGTGCATCCGTTGTAGCGGCTGTTTTAAATGGCTTTTGCAAACGGGGAGAAGAAGTTGAGGTACAGATTCGTGGGGGTAAACTATATGACACGTATTTAGCTAATGGCGAAGTACAGATGAAAGGACCGGCAACGACGGTTTTTGATGGAGAGATTGACGTATGAGATATATCAGTATTGACAGTGCACAGCCCGGAATGATTGTTGGGAAATCCATTTACAATGAACAGGGCAGCATTTTAGTGAATTACCGGGTTAAATTGACCGAACGGTTAATTTCAAGAATGCGTGATATAGGCTTGGCGGGGTTGTATATTGAAGATGAGTTATCATCAGATATTACAGTAGAAGATTTGATTAGTGATGAATTGGGGGTAAAGGCGACTAAGGCGTTGACAAAACTTGATATTGATGCCGCACTTAAGGTGGCAAGTGACATCACAGAAGAGTTAAGTTTAAATGGTGATATTAATGTCAACTTAATCAGTATGCGGACAAACTCAGATTATACTTACAAACATTCGGTAAATGTAGCAGTTTTGTCGGTGCTCACAGGTATCGGAATCGGATTAAAAAAATCGATTCTGAAGGAACTTTCGGCAGCAGGGCTTTTGCATGATATCGGAAAACTTAATTTGCCGCTTGATTTATTGGAAAAGGCAGGTCCGCTTTCTGAGGAAGAGTATGAGACAATGAAAACGCACTCAGAGCTTGGCTATGAAAGACTCAAAGAAAACATTAACATCAGTTCCAAGACGAAAATGGGTGTTTATATGCACCATGAAAATGTAAATGGTTCCGGTTATCCGCTGGGACTGCGCGACGACCAGATTTATATGTTTGCAAAAATCATTCACATTGCGGATGTTTATGATGCGATTACAAGTGAGCGCCCGTATAAAAAAGCACAGTCACCAAAAGAGGCCATTGAGTTTTTGATGAACAATGCAGGAAAAATGTTCCAGCCGGAATATGTAAAGGCATTCATTACTTACATACCGGTTTATCCAAAGGGACGTAACGTGATATTGTCGGATGGTAACGTTGCGGTCGTGGTAGAGAATCGCCAGTACCATACGCTCTACCCGGTTGTGCGCCGGTTATCCGATGGTGAAACGATTGATTTGGCAGAACAAAATGAGAATCTTAGTGAGCCACTTTCGATTTTGGATTTTGAGAGGTAATAAAAAAAGAAACCGGGTTCAAAGCGGGATATTTGCGAAGCAAATATAGCTTTGAACCCGGCTTCTTTTTTTATTAGAGAAGGGGGAAGGGAGGGGGGTACTTATTTTGCAATTACGACAAATAAGGTGATTTGAGTGGTGGCAAGAGAGATTATTTGAAATTAGGTCAGTTCGACAGAGATAAACAGTCAGTGAACTTTTTTCTATGTCGATTTTGACTTTTCCGAGTATTTACTGTATGGTTCAAAATTACAATTGCCTTTTAGGGGAACTTTGGTGATTTTTTTGTTGTGGTGTTTATTGTTGGATATTATTAGGATGTGTTATAATGGTTGAAAAAATAAAAAGAAATAAATATAATTGTGGTATGTTAGAAAAAATTTGATATAATAAAAAAAGAGCAGAGAATTTTTATTTAGGAGGTGTATTAAGATGGTTACGACAAGAGATATAAAAGACATTCAAGCTTTGAAACCAGATGAACAGGTATTGGTACTTAGTCTTGTTAGGAGTTTTATTAATTCACGAGATAGAATTAATGAGGATCAAGAAAGACTTGCACGAATGAGACAGAAGTATGTAGCTAACAATCCAATGACGATGGATGAAATTAATACTGTAATTAGGGGAGAATAGTTTATGCAGGTTGTAATTGATACTAACATTATTGTTTCGGCATTATTGAATTCGAGAGGGGCATGCTATGTTTTTTTGGATCGTGTCTTTGCAGGTGTATATGATGTAGTTGTTTCCGAGAATATTATTTTGGAATATGACGATGTTCTTAGAAGAAGTCAATTTGGATTTGACGAAGAGGATATTGATTTTATTATCGGATGGTTTAAGAATAATGCGTTGATGGTGGAAGTGAATGAGAATGCTTATAGGCCAGATGAAGTGCTTGACGAAAAAGATATTCCATTTTATGCGACTGCAAAGGCGACAAAATCAAGACTTGTTACTGGCAATGTAAAGCATTATCCTATAGAAGAAATGCGCACAATGATATGGGAGTTAACCTAGTATCCGTTGATAAAATAAATGAATAAATAGGAAGATGACAATAAAATAGGAAATGCAAAGAATAAATTTGTTAAAAGGAGAATGGGTATGGATACGATTAAAGACACAACATTAAATGACGAATATCTTGTAGATATTCAGTTGGCGGAAAATGAAGAGGTATCAGAGGATGATAGCGAATATAATAAGTCAGGCGATACATGCGAAGATAAAAGAAAATTGCTAAAAAAGACACGAATTGTTAGACAAACTTGGTCAATAAGTGAGATATATCAAAAGATACAAAAAGATTCTCTTTATTTGGATCCGGTTTATCAAAGACAAAAAATATGGAAAAAGGATAAACAAACAGCGTTTATTGAATCATTGTATATGGGGATAATTGTGCCGCCAATTTACGTAGTAGAGACCTCTTCGAAAGATGTTTTGAAACCAAATACATATGAGGTAGTAGATGGCAAGCAAAGATTAACTGCAATAATGGAATTTTTAAATGGGAAATTACAGTTGGTTGAGAAATCATTAGAATATTATACTGATTGGTTTGGCGGTAGAAAATTTGAACAAATTCGAGAGGAACATGAAGAGGAAACCAATGAAATGCTGTCATCTGTATTAGATATATATGTAATAACATCAAATTCACCGGAATTTACTAAATATGATATTTTTTCTAGGTTAAATAAGGGTGCAGAAAAATTAAAAGTGAATGAGATAAGAAAGGCAATATACCGTTCAGATATGTTACGGTATATTGAGGAGTATGTAAATGATAAAGTGGAGAAAGAGGATATGCAATATTTTAGTGTATTTACTCCAAATGACATAAAAAGATATGAAGATTTTGGAAGATTTTTTAAAAGTATTGCATTTTATGTTCGTAGTGATATTAAAAAAGGGGTAGTAAATGGGTATAATTCTAGACCACGCGAAATGATAAACGATGTTTTACATGATATACAGCAAGATGAAATTGTTATTAATCACGGAGATCTTCAAATTATATTGGATTCCACAATAGAACTTGAAGAACTTTTACAAAAAGAATCTGGAAGGGAATGTTTAATTGATGCAATGATTCCATTTGTTGTTGGAGGATATGATGTCAAAGAAAAGTTACACGATGTGCTTGAAGATAACGAAATAAAACAAACTTTTGTAAAATCTGCAACAACTACAACTAATGTGAATAAACGATTAAAACGAGTAAAGGAGCTATTGGATATTTAGTAATGGATATGACACTTGATAAAAAAAGAACAGAGGCGTATGCTGCTCATTTGTATTTTGAACTATTTAATAAAATCGAAAAGACTGTTAAAGAAATTTTTTTTCAAGATTTTATTATTGAAATGTCAGCATCATTAAGAGAGCGTTTAATATATTATGCTGGTTGGATGTTTGCAGATGTACATATAATTGAATATGATACATATTCTTTAGTGAGAGAAACACAAAAATATGTGGGTGAAAAGGTGTTAAAGCGCATGACATTGAAACAAATAATAAGGTTTTGTAAAAAGGAATCAGATTATTGTAGATTCGATTTTTCTATTCAGTCAATAAATAATAAGATGGAGAATATTTCATTTTATACTTGTTGTGATAGGTGGATAGAAATGAGAAATAAGTTGGCACATTTATATGAAGAATTTGATTTTTCGAAAAATACAATTGAAGTTTTGAGTACTTATCATATCAAAAATTATTGTGCTGAATTTCTTGATGACAGCGAATTACAAAATATGTCCCAAAATAGTATATATATTTTAAGTAACTATATATATATGCAGATGGCAAATGAAATTATTCAAAAAATAGGAGATAACTATGAAGAAAAGTATAGGTGAATGGACTCAAGAAAATATTGCAGTTGTTAATAAGGAATTAAAAACCGAGGAAGATATGAAAATAAAGGTTTTACTTCCGTATTTACAATACTTGGGATATGAGACAAATGAGATGAAATTTGAAGAAAAAATTCAAGTTAATATCGGAACCAAATCAACGACAATTAGATCAGATATTGCAATTTTTGTGAATGGTAAAGCACAAATGTATATTGATGCAAAAACCCCCATTCGAGCTCTTTCAGAAAAAGATGTACTACAAGTAGAAAGTTATGCTAAATTGTCAGGTACACCGCATGCTATATATGGAGTTGTTACAAATGGTTTGGATGCAATTACATCTAATACATTTTTGGGCAATAGAACAAAGGGAATTCCATCCAAACAGCAGCTTCTTAGAGACATTGATAAAGCGCCCAAAGGTATATTAGAAGAAATAGAAATTCATGAAGTTGAAAGAGTTTTGTTTACATTAAACAATCCTAAGGAGTTATATAAAACTATTAAGGAATGCAAAGATATTATAGAAAAAAGAGGGTTGATTCGAAGTGATCAATCTTTTAAAGAGATGACTAAAATCATTTTGACAAAAATGAACGAAGAGCGACGGGTGAAGGGAAAAGAAGGAGTAAATAGATTTTCTGTACAGTATTTAGAAAAGATTGCAGGGGCAAAAAAAGTAAGTGAACTTGTTGTGTTCAGAGAACTGTTTCAGAATGCAAAAGATCGTTATACACAGATTTATACTAAAGAGGATGAGAATTTAAATATAACAGATAATGAGTGTATAAAAGCTATTGTAAAAAATATTCAAGATTTTTCTTTTTTAGGAACGGGAGATGATATTAAAGGAACCGTATATGAGATTTTTTTAAAGGCTTCATTGAGGGGGGAATTTGACCAATATTTTACACCAAGGGAAATTGTAGATTTTATGGTTAAGTTTGCAGATCCTAATATGGGTGATGTTATTTTAGACCCAGCATGTGGCTCGGGTGGCTTTTTAATTCAGGCATTTAATTATGTTAATAAAAAAATAAATGCAGCGGGATTACCTCAAATTGAGAATATAAAAAGATATGATGCACTTATTGAAAAATGTCTTTGGGGACATGAAGCAGATTATGATTTGCATGTATTGGCAAAAATAAATCTTATTATGCATGGTGATGGCTGGAATAATATATATCAAGGAGATACGCTGAGTAGTGATAAGTTAAAAGATGATTTTTTTGATCTGATTTTAGCAAATCCTCCGTTTACAATACCATATAAGTTTAAAGATGTCTTGAATATGTACGAATTAGGAATGGGAAAAAATAGTGTAGAATTAGACTTGCTTTTTGTTGAAAAAAGTATAAAAGTATTAAAACCTGGAAAGGACATGTATATTGTTTTACCAGAAGGGCTCCTCAATATACCATTTTATCAAAATTTTCGTGAGTGGCTCTTGAAAAAGGCAGATGTGATATTGAGTATATCTTTGCCAGAAGGAGCTTTTATTCCGTTTGGGGGGTCAGTATCGAAGACCTGTATATTAGGTTTAAGAAAAAAAGAGATAAATAGAACGGATCAGGTGAGTCCTAAATATGTTTTTATTGGGCGTCCACTTGAAATAGGATATGAGACTGGGAAAAAAATGTATATTCCTAAGGAGGAAAATGACCTGTTGGAATTTGAAAGTAAAATGCAAGAAGTGTTTTGTGGTGTTAAGACTACTTCAAATGGAGGAGAATGTGGTTGGATTGATTCTAGTTATATAGACAGCCGAAGAATAGATGGTAATTATTTACTTAATGTATTAGACAGAAAACTTTTGCTGGAGCAATATCCAACATTTGTAACTTTAGGTACATTATGTGAGGTAGAAAATGAAAGTATTAGAATAAATAAAGATGAATATTATAATTATTTAGAGGTGCTAGATATATCAGAGAATACAGGGACAATAACTAATATTAGAAAAGTATTAGGACAGCGAATAGCAAAATCCCTTAATAAATTTTATCCGAATGATATATTATTTTCTCGTATTAATCCGAGAAAGAGAAGAGTTGCTATTGTGCCTCCGATAAATGGATATGGTGTCGTGTCAAAAGAGGTTTATCGGCTTGTTTATAAAGAAAATAAGTATATAGATAAAGAAAATTGGTATGTATTATGTGCTTTATTACAGTCAGATATTGTAACAAAACAGCTAGTTAGATTGGCAACTGGTTCCTCATCGTCTAGGGCTAGGGTGCAAGTTCAAGATTTTTTAAATGATGTATATATTCCAATTTTGCCTGTAGAACAGCAAAAACAGATTAGTGATACTACGTATAAAGCTGTATTAAAGATATGGAAGCAGTCTCAGAGTTATCTTAGGGTGTTTGAAAAAAATCAAAAGTCAATTGGAACTGATTTGAATAAAAATCTGTTAAGAGGCATTTGATGTTAATAGGGCGGAACATCTATTTTCGGATGTTCCGCCTACATTATTGTATTGGCAATAAAAATAAACCACCTGCTATGCAGGTGTGTTCCCAAACAGCT
>ENA-OOZY01000136-OOZY01000136.1-human-gut-metagenome-genome-assembly--contig:-NODE-136-length-66095-cov-8.879740_pt1 | contig 66095 bp, 65 predicted proteins | sample MGYA00241047_ERZ501410 | MGnify/ENA primary metagenome ERZ501410 (study PRJEB25962, sample SAMEA2042621) | human gut metagenome | biome: human gut; feature: human-associated habitat; material: faeces... | reverse complement strand
CATTTTGGAAGTTGTTTTTCTATACTTTGTGTCACCTATCTATTGTAACATAACAATATTTGATTTTTGAAACAAAAAACTGCATGACAAGTCAATGCCATGCAGAAAAATAAATTATTTTTTTGAATGAATTTTATCAAAGGCAGGGTTAAATGCATAAAAGTTTTTGGAATTCAGGTTATCCTGAGTTATTCTTAAACTTTCACCAAAGCGCTGGAAATGAACAAGTTCACGCTGCCTTAAAAACCGTATTGGGTCTTTTACATCGTTATCATCTGCAAGTCGGAGAATGTTATCATAAGTCAAACGTGCTTTTTGTTCAGCGGCAAGATCTTCCGTCAGGTCTGCGATAACATCACCTGTTGCCTGAAATGTAGTAGCAGAAAAAGGCGTTCCTGATGCGGCGATAGGATATATTCCCGTTGTGTGGTCAACAAAATATTTGTCAAAACCGCTTTCCTTTATCTGACTTGGGGTAAGGTTTCGTGTCAGCTGATAAACGATAGCTGAAACAATCTCCATGTGACCGAGTTCCTCTGTGCCGATATCGGTCAAAGTTGCTTTGACTTTACTGTATGGCATAGAATATCGCTGCGAGAGATAACGCATTGCTGCACCTGTTTCGCCGTCCGGTCCGCCCAATTGAGTAATAATAAGCTGTGCAAGCTTAGGGTTGGGGTTTTTGATATTTACCGGGTATTGCAGTCTTTTTTCATAAGCCCACATCAGTTAGCACTCCTTTCCCAAGGCCATGGGTCATCTGTCCAATAGAAATGTTTATCGGAGTTATTCTGGCGCGCTGTCAGCGGGCCGTAGTTTTCGTTATATGCTTCGATGGCTTTCTTTTTGCGCTCTTTTATCTCGTTGAACTTCGCTAAAGCGTTTCTGTCATTCGGGTGTGTATCAAGAAATAGGTTGAGGTCGTAAAGATAGAAATCGTACATCTGTATGACCTTTAAAAGATTACTTGCACATTTCATCGCAGTCACCTCCGTCTCCTAAAAACGGAAAATAAAGCTCAGGAAAGACAGTTCCTTTTTCAAGAGCAATATTTTCAGGGTAGGTCTCATCATATTTTTGGAACGGAACATAGCACATTGCAAGCGGAGTATCTTCCGGGAACAGGCTTGTTTCATTTTTATAGTTTTTATCCATAGCAGCTCCTCTTTCCATTTTTAGTTTTATCACTTCCATTTTCATTATATGAAATGAACAGCAAAATGACATAACAAAAATTACCTGCAAAAAAATCTAATATTTTGTTGACAAGAGGGCACTATTGTTATACAATAAACATATATGACCATTTAAACCAATTTTACTGAGAATTTTTATGAGGATTTTTAAAATGAAGAATTTAATGTCAAGATCAATAGCACTTTTTACTGCGATACTTATGTCTGTAAGCGCAGCTTCTATAAATATTTTTGCAGATGATGATGATGCTTACCCCGAAGATACGATGATCGATGAAATTTTCGATGATGACATATCCGATACTGGCGAGAATGGTTATGAAACATCGAATAATGGCGATGATACATCAAATACTAACGAAAACAGTGATGCTGTTGAAGATCAGGAGGGTGTTATCGGAAGCAATGAACGAACTAAGGTAACAAAGCCGGCAAATCGTATTCGTGTGATCTCCGACTTGAAACCAACACTTGACCTCGGAAGCGCCTATCAGATTAAATATAGGCTTTATCCTGCTCAAAGTGATGATTATGTTACATATAAATCGATAAATCCGAGTGTTGCAATGGTAGATGATGACGGACTTGTTACGGTAGTTGGTATAGGAAGTGCTGTTATCAAACTTGAAACTTCAAACGGATCATCCGCAAGTGTCAAAATAAATGTTCCCGACCCATACGCTTATGGTGTGAATAACAAAAAAGTTACAAAGATCTCCCCCATAAGTGACAACATCACACTGCGTCAAGGCAGCAGCGTAACGCTCGGCTATATCCTTTATCCTCTCGGAGCATACGATGAAGTAAGCTTCCGCTCGGAAGATACATCTATTGCAACTGTGGACTCCAATGGCGTTATTACAGGTGTTTCCGACGGAATAACGGATATTGTTTTAAGAACTTCATCGGGCAAAAAAGCTATTTGCAGTGTCAGTGTTTACAGTGAATATTTCAAAGGCATTGATGTTTCAAAGTGGCAGGGCGATATCAACTGGAAAAAGGTCAGCGTGAGTGGTATCGATTTTGCAATGATAAGAAGCTCTTTCGGTTCGACCGATGTTGATATAAAGCTCAAACGTAACGTAAACGGCTGCGAAAAATACGGTATTCCTTACGGATTTTATCATTATACTTACGCAAGAAGCGTTGCCGAAGCTAAGAAGGAAGCAAGATTTTTCCTTAAAACAATAAGAAAATACAGTCCTGAATACCCTGTTGTTCTTGACATTGAGGAAAGCTTTTACAATTCTATGTCGCGCAAGGAAGTTACCGATATCATAACAGCATTTATGGAAGAACTTGAGAATGCAGGATATTTTGCAATGATATACAGCGGTGCAAAATTTCTCACGGATAATACATATATAGAAAAGCTCACTGCATACGATATCTGGGTCGCTTGCTGGGGAGATGAGGAACGTCTTATAAGCAACTATGACTATCACTACGGAATGTGGCAGTACAGCTCTACCGGAAAGATCAAGGGCATCGACGGAGAAGTTGACCTTAACTATGCATTCAAGGATTACCCACAGAGAATACATTCCAACGGATTGAACAATCTTTAAACATACAGAAACCTCATTTTTACATTTTTCACGAAATATAAACGCTACAATATTTTTACTATACTATCTGATTGCGGGAGGTTAAAAATGTCAGACAAAAAATACGCAGTGCTTATTGATGCAGACAATGTTTCGGATAAATATATCAAAGCAATACTTGACGAAATTTCAAATGAAGGAACAATAACATATAAACGAATTTACGGTGACTGGACACGTCCCGGACTTTCATCATGGAAGAATATTCTTCTCAACCATTCTATCACGCCCATTCAGCAGTACGGTTATACAACGGGAAAAAGCTCAACCGATTCGGCAATGATAATCGATGCAATGGATATTCTTTATTCGGGCAGCGTTGATGGCTTTTGCATCGTTTCAAGCGACAGCGATTTTACCCGTCTTGCGGTAAGGCTTCGCGAATCGGGAATGAATGTTATCGGAATGGGAGAAAAGAAAACGCCGAATGCATTTATTGCCGCCTGCAACCGTTTTAAATATCTTGAAATAATCGGCGGAGAAAAGGTTTCCGATGACAAAGGGGAAGTGCGTGAGAGCGAATCGGACGATATGACTATAACCAATATCAAAAGGGCTGTTGCCGAGATCGTTTCCGATGTTTCGGACGAAAGCGGCTGCGCGGCACTCAGTGATGTCGGAAATATTCTTATAAAGCGCTTTCCGAGTTTTGATGTACGTCATTTCGGATATAAAAAGCTCACGCCTTTTATAAAATCATTCGGACGTTATGATATTATTTCGGTTCCGAGTGAGCTTAATCCGAACGTTAAGGTCGTTCTTATAAAGGAGAAAACCAATGAACGCTGATCTGACCGGCTTTTCTGCCGCGATTTTTGACCTTGACGGCACACTTGCAGATTCCAACACGGTCTGGGAAAAGCTTGACAGAATTATTCTTGAAAAATACGGTATCACAGCTGATGATGAATTTATTGTCAGGCTTGCTTCACTGACTTATCAGCAGGCTGCCGATGCTATGAGAAAGCTTGGCGTTCCTATAAGCGACGAAAGATTTACCGAAGAGATAAATGAACTTGCCCGCATTGAATATGCGAACAATATTCAGTTGAAATCCTATGCATCGGAGCTTTTGCACGAAATGAAAAACTCAGGCAAGAAGATAGTCCTTGCGACAGCCTCCCCTGCCGAGCTTTACGAGCCTTTATTGCGAAGAAACGATGTATATGACCTTTTTGACGGCTTTATTACAACAGATGAAGTGGGAAAAAGTAAGAATGAACCCGATGTCTATCTAAAAGCAGCCGAAATAGCAGGTTTTCCACTTTCAAAGTGCATTATTTTTGAGGATACGCTCACTGCGGTCAGAACAGCTTCAAAAACTGATGCTTACGTTTGCGCTGTTTACGATAAATACTCTGAGCAGGATATTGATATGATAAAAACGCTCTCGGATAAATATGTATATTCTTTTGACAAATTGTTATAATTTTAAATGATATTGTAATTTTCACAAAAATGTATTATAATAAACATATAAAGCGTTGTACCTAATGATGAAATCTCTAAAAACAGGAGTATTGCTATGGATTCTTATATTGTAAGACAAGCACTTATGGATTCTAACCAGAAAACATTCGGCTATGAAATATTATATGCTGACAGCAGCTTTGCTGAAACGCAGACAGATGACTCAACTGCTGCCAATGCTATCGAGAACTTTCTTTCTTCGATGAACAGTGAGAAGTTTTTGAGCGGCAAGGTCGCTTTCCTGACCTTTACACAAAGTTTGCTTGAAAAAAATATTCCCAAGATGTTTGAAACGAGCAAGCTTGTAATTCAGATAGAGGATTCGCTTATTACAAATCCGATGTCGCACAGCTACATAACAAAGCTCAAACAGAGCGGCTACAAGATCGCTGTTATCGACTTTGAATTTGCACCGAGATTTTTCGGTATTCTTGACATTGTTGACTATATCAAGATCAATTTTGCCCGTGAAGATCCATCACTTGAAAATCTTGTAAAGATCGGTATGTCGTTCGGCAAAAAGGTAATTGCCTACAACGTTGAAACTGCTGAGCAGTATGAACGTGCTAAGGCACTTGGCTGCTCGTATTTTCAGGGTTCGTATCTTGCACAGAAAACTTCATCTACTGTTAAAAAGGCTAATCATCTCCAGAGCAACTTCTTCCTGCTTATGATCGCAGTTACGAGAGATGAACCCGATATTGACGAGATCGAAGAGATAATTTCCCGTGATGTATCACTCACCTACTCTCTTTTAAAGCTTGTAAACTCTGCTTACTTTGCACTCAGAAACCGTGCGCGTTCGGTAAAGCAGGCTCTTGTTATCTTGGGTCTTGGACAGCTCAAGCAGTGGATATACCTTCTCAGCTTCAAACAGGACGATGGCGCACAGGAGGAGCTTATAAAGCTTTCGTTCCTCCGAGCAATGTTCGCTTCCGAGCTTGTAGTCCTTGCACACGATATGCCTATTTCACGTTCCGAGGGTTATCTTCTCGGTATGTTCTCAACGCTTGATAAGCTTATGGATATCTCCCTTGATGAAGCACTTGAACAGCTCCCGATAAGCGATGAGATAAAGAATGGTCTTCTTAAGGGTGAAGGTAAGGCAGGAACGCTTTTATCTCTTGTTCTTTCATACGAAAAGGCTGACTGGAGGAATATGAGTACGGCTGCCGAAGAGCTTGGTATTCCATCTTCCCTCATTGCACAGAAATATTTTGAGTGTGTAGAGAATGTAAATGATATTTGGAACAGTCTTACACAGGCTAATGACAATATGATAGATTGATAAAATAAAAGCTGCATCAACGGTGCAGCTTTTTTATTTGAATTTTCTTAGAAAAGTCGGTCTAAACCATTTGATGTAGGCTTCTTTTATCACTGTCAGACAATAATCATACAATACATAGATAAGGCTTATGGCGATGAACAAAACGGGTATCATAAAGTCGCCGAGAAATCCGAATTCCTCGAAAATATCGAGAGTTCCAAGCACATATATCGTAATATAATAAATGAGTATCATTGCAGCGTCAAAAACCGCAAGCTTTATAAGCCACGCCATAAGCTTTGCTTTCATTTTGTCAACAGCATCTTTGAGTATGGGATAATATCCGAAAAGCGCACTGAAAAATATGGCGGCTTCTTTATCGGGCGTTATAAAAAATGACAGGATAGCAACAACTATATACGTCACAAGCGCCCATGAAGGCGAAATTTCGATAGCAACTACTGATATCAACATTCCTGCAAACAGTGGCAGCGTCATATTCAGCGGAGGAAAAACAGCCGTCAGAAACATCAGCGTAAGGCAGAGAGCTGCAACTATACCGCCGAGAGAAACCTTATAGCTAACTTTTTTGGAATTTATATTTTCGGAAACTTCAGTTTTTTTCATATTCACCAACCGTTAAAAACGTACAAAATCTTTTATAATATTATAACATTTTTTTGCTGATAAGTCAATTATTTTACGGAATTGTTTTATTGAAACAATTATAGAATGTTAGGCAAAACGTTTGATTTACCATACTTTACAAAAAATACATTGACAAAAAAAGATTTTTGAGGTAAAATGTTAAATATATTGTATCTGATAAGGATTTTTACGATGTATCAGGCGAAAATCTCTGATCGGATATCTCATTTTTTGAAAGGGAGATCCTAAAAATGATATTGAACGGTTCACAGATCATACTTGAATGTCTTCTTGAACAGGGAGTTGATACTGTTTTCGGCTACCCCGGCGGAGCTGTACTCAACATTTATGACGCACTTTACGATTACAGCGACAAGATAAAGCATATTCTTACTTCTCACGAGCAGGGTGCTTCGCACGCCGCTGACGGCTATTCCCGTACAACGGGCAAAACGGGCGTAGTTATTGCAACATCGGGTCCGGGCGCAACTAATCTCGTTACGGGTATCGCAACTGCGTATATGGACAGTATCCCTATGGTTGCTATTACGGGAAACGTCGGAACAGCTCTCCTTGGTCTTGACAGCTTCCAGGAAGTTGATATCACGGGCATCACAATGCCTATCACAAAGCATAACTACATCGTTAAAGATGTAAATGAACTCGCTGACACTATCAGAGAGGCTTTCTATATTGCAAATTCGGGCAGAAAAGGTCCTGTTCTTATTGATATTCCCAAGGATATCACAGCTGCAAAATGCGAATTTGAACATAAAGAACCGCTGCAGCCTACATATTCTGTTGATGAAGCAGAGATCGAAAATGCTGTAAAGGTAATTTCTGCTGCTAAGAAGCCAATGATCTACGCAGGCGGCGGCGCAGTACTTTCAGGCGCATTTGATGAGCTTGCTAAGTTCGCAGAACTCGTTGACGCTCCTGTTTCGCTCACGCTTATGGGACAGGCTGCGTTTGACAACACAAATCCGCGCTATACGGGTATGCTCGGTATGCACGGCACAAAAACATCTTCCCTTGCTGTCGGCGAATGCGATCTTATGATCGTTGTCGGTTCAAGATTTTCCGATCGTGTTACCTGCAATGCCAAGAGCTTTGATGAGATCATGCAGGGCAAAAAGATACTTCAGTTTGAGATCGACAGTGCCGAGATCAACAAGAATGTTGAAATTACCGATAAGGTTGTCGGAGATATAAAGCTTGCACTCTCTCTTATAAATGAAAAGCTTGAAAAGCAGGATCATCACGAATGGATGGCTGAAATTGAAAAGTGGAAAGCTGAATATCCGCTTATTCAGGTTTCTTCCGACCCTGATGACATTCTTCCGCAGTATGTTCTCGAAACGCTTTGCGAACTTACTAACGGAAATGCCATCATCACAACGGAAGTTGGTCAGCATCAGATGTGGACAGCCGAATTCTTCAATTTCTCCAAGCCGAACAGCATTGCAACTTCGGGCGGGCTTGGCACAATGGGTTACGGATTGGGTGCCGCTATCGGCAGCAAGGTCGGCAATCCTGACAAGTACGTTATCAATATCGCAGGCGACGGAAGCTTCTATATGAATATGAATGAGCTTACAACGCTTGCAAAATATGATCTGCCTGTTATCGAACTTGTATTCAACAACTCCGTTCTCGGAATGGTTCGTCAGTGGCAGAAGCTTTTCTACAACAATAAGTTCTCGCAGACAACGCTTGAAAAGGCTACTGATTTTGAGATGCTCGGAAAAGCTCTCGGTGTTGAGGCTCACACTATCAGCAAGAAAGAAGAAGTTCGTCCTACACTTGAAAAGGCGCTTACATCGGGTCACCCCGTTCTTATCAACTGTCTTATCGACAAGGATATCAACGTTCTTCCTATGGTACCTGCAGGCGCATCTATCGCTGAACCTATCCTTGAAATAAAGTAAAGATCAACTGCCGCAAGACATTTTTGTTTCCTGCGGCAGTTTTTATTCTCTATTTACATAATCGATAAATTTTTGCATTGTTGCATTGAGCCGTGAAGTTTTTATGAATGCAAGTCCGACTTCACGGGTGTTGATCTTTGAATTAAGCGGGATTTCTCTAAGCTCACCACATTCTATCTCTTTTTCAACGAACTGCTTTACGACGCAGGAAACGCCCATACCTATCTTGGTGAATTCAATGAGCATATCCATATTGCTGACTTCGAGAATATGCTTCGGTTCGATATTATTTTCCTTGAAAAACTTGTCAACATGGTGACGGGAAACATTTTCACTGTCGAGAAGCATTATGTTTGCATTCTCAAAGATGTCCGATTCGTTGCGCAGAGCGAGATTATCAAGATAATTCGGCGTTGCGGCGAATATATCCTCGATCTCACCCAGTGAAATAAATGAAATCTCGGTCATATTATCGGGTTTTACCATAAGTCCGACATCGATAACTCCGTCCATAAGCATTTTGTGTATTCTTGATGAGGACTGGCACTCTATAGTTATTTTTATATGCGGATTTTCATTGATAAAGCCTTTAAGATACGGTAAAAGCATAGCTTTGCAGAGTACAGAGCTTGCACCGAGCCGAAGCCGACCTATTCCAAGCTCATTTATGCTGCGGAGCTTATCCTCTCCTGCTTTGATTATGTCAAAAGCCGATTTAAGCTCATCATAGAACGCTTTTCCCTCATCTGTGAGCGTTACTCCCCTATGGTTTCGGTTAAACAGCACAGTTCCGAGGCTTTCTTCCATTTTTGTTATCGCTTTGCTTATCGCAGGCTGGCTTATGTAGTTGAGCTCTGCCGCTTTTGATATACTTTCACATTCGGCTACTGCACAGAAAAGTCTGTATCTGTTCAGATTGCTTTCAGAGATCATAAATTCAACTCCCAATTTTCATAACCTGAATTTATATCAGATATTCATATTATGTATTTGAATTATACCACAAAATGTGTTATAATGCAACTATAAGTTTAAATATTGAAAGGACGATTTTTATAATGGGTATGACAATGACGCAGAAAATACTGGCTGCCCACGCAGGACTTGATTCTGTCAAAGCAGGTCAGCTTATAAACTGCAAGCTCGATATTGTACACGGCAACGATGTTACGACCCCTGTTGCTATCAATGAATTCAACAAGGCAGGCTTCACAAAGGTTTTTGATAAGAGCAAGATCACGATGATAATGGATCACTTCACTCCTAACAAGGACATCAAATCTGCTATGAACTCAAAGCAGTGCCGTGAATTCGCGTCCAAATATGATATAGACTACTACTACGATGTAGGTGAAATGGGCATTGAACACGCACTTCTCCCCGAAAAAGGGATCGTTGGCGCAGGCGACTGCATCATCGGCGCAGACAGCCACACCTGTACTTACGGCGCTCTCGGTGCGTTTTCTACCGGTGTTGGTTCGACCGATATGGCAGCAGGCATGGCAACGGGTATGGCTTGGTTCAAGGTTCCTTCCGCTATTAAATTCAATCTCACAGGTAAGCTCAACAAGTATGTAATGGGCAAAGATGTTATTCTCCATATCATCGGTATGATCGGTGTTGACGGTGCACTTTACAAGTCTATGGAATTTGTTGGCGACGGACTTAAGAACCTTTCTATGGATGACAGACTTTCAATGGCTAATATGGCTATCGAAGCAGGTGCGAAGAACGGTATCTTCGCTGTTGATGATGTTACTGTCAAATATATGGACGGTCGCTGCAAGCGCCCTTATACTGTATATGAAGCTGATCCCGATGCTGAATATGATGCAGTATATGATATTGACCTTTCGACTATCAAGCCGACAGTTGCATTCCCTCATCTTCCCGAAAACACGCGTACAATTGATGAAGTCGGCGAAGTAGTTATCGATCAGTCTGTTATCGGCTCATGCACAAACGGCAGACTTGAAGATATGGCAATGGCTGCTGAAATTCTCAAAGGCAAGCACGTTCACAAGAATGTTCGCTGCATTGTTATTCCTGCAACTCAGCAGATATATCTTGACTGCATAAAGCTTGGCTATATGGAAACATTCATCAAGGCAGGCTGCGCTGTTTCAACTCCGACCTGCGGTCCTTGTCTCGGCGGACACATGGGTATCCTTGCCGCAGGTGAAAAGGCTATCGCTACAACAAACAGAAACTTCGTTGGACGTATGGGTCACCCCGATTCCGAGGTTTATCTTTCCTCGCCTGCTGTTGCTGCCGCATCGGCTATCACGGGCAAGATCAGCTCACCCGAAGAAGTTATGTGATATAAGGAGATGAATTGAATGAAAGCTTCAGGTTTTGTACATAAATACGGAGATAACGTTGACACAGACGTTATCATTCCCGCAAGATACCTCAATTCCCCCGATGCTAAAGAGCTTGCACAGCATTGTATGGAAGATATTGACCCCGATTTCGTAAAGAATGTTAAGCAGGGTGATATCATCGTTGCAAATGAAAACTTCGGCTGCGGTTCTTCCCGTGAACACGCACCCATTTCCATTAAGGCAAGCGGTGTTTCCTGCGTAATTGCAACAACTTTTGCAAGAATTTTCTACAGAAATGCTATCAATGTAGGACTTCCTATCCTTGAATGTAAAGAGGCATCACAGAAGATCGAAAACGGTGACAAGGTTGAGATCGACTTCGACACAGGCAAGATCACAAATGTCACAAAGGGCGAAACCTATCAGGCTGAACCGTTCCCCGAGTTTATCCAGAACATTATCAACAAGGGCGGTCTGCTCAATTCGATCAAGTAAAAGGAGTTATACAGATGAATAAAAATATCGCTGTTATAAAAGGTGACGGGATCGGTCCTGAGATCGTCACCGAAGCAATGAAAGTTCTTGACAAGGTTGCGGAAAAGTTCGGTCATACCTTCAATTACGAACAGCTTCTTATGGGCGGCTGTTCAATCGATGTAAACGGAGTTCCGCTCACCGATGAAACTATCGAAAAGGCAAAGGCTTCCGATGCTGTACTTATGGGTTCTATCGGCGGAAATACTTCGACTTCGCCTTGGTATAAACTTCCTGCTGACAAACGTCCGGAAGCAGGACTTCTTAAAATAAGAAAGTCGCTCAACCTTTTCGCAAATCTTCGTCCTGCTGTTCTTTACAGCGAGCTTAAAGAGGCTTGCCCACTCAAAGCTGAGATCGCCGATCGTGGCTTTGATATGGTAATTATGCGTGAGCTTACAGGCGGACTTTACTTCGGTGCAAGAAAGACCGAGGAAGTTGACGGCGTTATGACTGCTACCGATACGCTCACATACAGCGAAAAGGAAATTCGCCGCATTGCAGTCCGTGCATTCGATATTGCAATGAAGCGCCGCAAGAAGGTTACAAGCGTTGACAAGGCTAACGTTCTCGATTCATCAAGACTTTGGAGAAAGATAGTAAACGAAGTTGCAGCTGACTATCCCGAAGTTGAGGTTGAGCATATGCTCGTTGACAACTGTGCAATGCAGCTTGTGAAAGACCCTGCACAGTTTGATGTTGTTCTTACGGAGAATATGTTCGGCGATATCCTCTCTGATGAAGCCTCGATGATAACAGGTTCTATCGGTATGCTTTCTTCTGCGAGCTTTAATGATACAAAGTTCGGTCTTTATGAACCGAGCGGCGGCTCTGCTCCCGATATTGCAGGTCAGAACATTGCTAATCCTATCGCAACGATACTTTCCGCAGCAATGATGCTTCGCTACTCATTCGATATGGATAAGGAAGCTGATGCTGTTGAAAAGGCAGTTGATAAGGCTCTTAAAGACGGTTACCGTACCGGTGATATTATGTCCGAGGGTATGAAAAAGGTTTCCTGCTCGGAAATGGGCGATGTTATTGCAGCAAATATATAAATAATTGATTTCTGAAAGCCGTTCGATAAAAATTCGGACGGCTTTTTTCTTGACTTATTTTCAGAATATGGTATAATCAATAATGGAGTTTTATTGTAAAAATACATTAAGAAAGAAAATAATGGAGAGCATATATGATTTTATCACTTGAAAATGTCAGCAAGATATATAACGGAAATACCGTTCTTGATAATGTGGCGCTGTCGATCGAAGATAACGACCGCATCGGACTTGTCGGCGTAAACGGCTGCGGAAAGTCCACGCTTTTAAGAATAATCACAGGTGAGGAAGAACCCGAAACACAGCCCGAGCCTAATGTTGCCCATGTTGCAGTGACCAAAAGTGCTTCTATAGGATTTCTTGCGCAAAATACGGGACTTGATCGCTCATCGACTATCATTGAAGAGATGACATCGGTTTTTTCGTGGCTGTTAAAGATAGGTGACGAACTGCGTGAGCTTGAAAAAACAATGGCTTCGCCCGAGGCTCACAGCGATGAAAAAAAGTTTGCTGAGATATCAGACGAATATGCCCGCAAAACTGCGATTTTTGAATCGAATGACGGTTATCTTATCAATGTTAAGATAAACAAGGTACTCAATGGTATGGGCTTCGGCACGGAAACGTATGACAGAGTTATCTCAACTCTGAGCGGCGGTGAAAAGACACGTCTTGCGCTTTCAAAGCTTCTGCTTGAAAATCCTAATCTGCTTATCCTCGATGAACCTACGAACCACCTTGATTTCAACACAATAATGTGGCTTGAAGATTATCTGAAGGATTACAAGGGCGCACTTCTCATCGTTTCGCACGACAGATACTTCCTTGACAAGCTTACGACTTCGACCTGCGAGATAGAACGCGGCAGGCTCAAACGCTACAAGGGCAACTACTCCGCTTTTACAAAGCTTAAAGAAGCAGATGTTATTCGTCAGATGAAAGAATACGAGGCACAGCAGGAGGAGATCGCCAAGCTTCAGGATTTCATCGACAGAAATCTTGTCCGTGCAACAACTTCCAATATGGCAAAAAGCCGTATAAAGAAGCTTGAAGCTATGGAGTTAATTGAAAAGCCTGTAACAAACACTAAGTCGGCGAAGATAAAGTTTGAGTATGATATTGCACCTCCGATCGATGTTCTTACGGTAAAAAATATCGATGTTTCGGTCGGCAGTGGTTATGACAGAAAAACGCTCGTTGATAACCTTTCATTTGAGGTCAAGCGTGGAGAAAAGCTTGGTATCATCGGCTCAAACGGTATCGGAAAATCGACTTTGCTGAAAATTATCCAGCATATACTCCCCTGCTCTCACGGTTCGGTCGAATGGACAAAGAACATAAAAATATCCTATTTCGATCAGGAGAATTCGCAGCTTGATTTCAATAAGACAGTTATGGAAGAGGTTCACTCACGCTACCGCACAATGAGCGACTTGGAGATACGTTCCATTCTCGGCTCTGTACGCATGGTCGGAGAGAATGTTTTCAAGCCGATAAGCGTTATAAGCGGCGGCGAACGTGCAAAGCTTTGTTTTGCTATAATGATGCTTGAACGAGGAAATGTTCTGATTCTGGACGAGCCTACGAACCACCTTGATATTGATACAAAGGAAGTCCTTGAAAAGGCTCTCTGCGATTATGACGGAACGATAATTTTCGTATCGCACGACCGTTATCTTCTTAACAGACTTGCAACGAGAATACTTGAGATTACCCCCGATTCTGTCGAAAGCTTTAACGGCGGATTCGATGAGTATATGGAAGTAAAGCGGTCAAAACAGCTTGCCGAAGAAAAACAGCTTGAAGCACAGAAAGCGGAAAAAGCAAAACAGGAAGCTGCTGAAAAGAGCGTTAAGGCTTACAGAAGTAAGGAGCAGCGTTCGGCAGATGCCAAAAAGCGAAACCGTATCCGTGAACTTGAAAAGGAGATCGAAAAGCTCGAAGCGGAAATGCAGGCTTTGCAGGAAGAAATGGCTTCTCCCGAGGTCTGTCAGGATTATCAGCTTATGCAGGAAAAATGCGCCGAATTTGAGCAAAAAAAGCTGCTTTCCGCTGAATATTCCGACGAATGGCTTGCGCTTTCGGAAGAAATGGAGAACTGATACTGTCTTTTTAAACAAAATCAACATAAATATGCTTTGAAATTTATGATTTAATACAAATAATAATAAAAAATGCCGTATATGTATTGACATAATATATTATACGGCATATAATATATACAGAGTTAAGAAAAAGCTGATTATTGCAATCAACATTTCTTTTTACACCAAGGAGGTACATAAATATGGCTTTTCCGGTAAGTGCAGCGTTACTGGACGCTCTTGTACTCTCGGTCGTTTCAAAGGAAGATACCTACGGTTACAAAATTACTCAGGAGATACGCGAAGCAATGGATATGTCGGAATCGACGCTCTACCCTGTCCTTCGCAGACTTCTGAAAAATAACTTCCTTGAAAGCTACGATCAGGAGTATATGGGACGAAACAGAAGATACTACAAGATCACAGACGAGGGATCAAAACAGCTTGAGGACTATCAAAGCGAATGGATTATCTATAAAGAAAAAATCGACAAACTTATGATAAATTCCGATGACAACAGGAGTGAAAACAATGAATAAACAAGAATACCTTTCCGAATTGGAGGCGCACCTTGCTTCTCTCTCAGAGGAAGAACGTAATGACGCACTCCGGTTCTATGAAGAATATTTTGAAGATGCAGGTCCCGAAAATGAACAGCAGGTCATTTCCGAGCTTGGAAAACCTTTTGCACTTGCAAAGAGCATTATCTGTGAACAGTCTGCTTATTCAAAAAGCAAGTCATTTGCCAACTATAAGGCAAGCATTTCCGCAAACTACAACTCGGCATCATCGGAAGAAGTTGAACCCGATGTTGCTCCCGATACAGCACCTCAGCAGCCTCACACGCAGTACACGGCTTATAATTACGCTGGTTCGTCAGCTTCAAATGAAAATACCGACGAAAAGTTCGGCTCTTACGACAAATATAAGGAAAGCTACGGCGGTTACAATAATGACGCTGCATATTCGTCCAACACAAATACGAATAACAATAACTATGATAACTCCTATAAAAGGAACGGTAGTTACAGCCGCAGTTCTTCTGCAGGCTCATCTGATACAGTAGGTTTTGTACTTTTTGTACTTCTTATCGTGTTCGTTATTGCTCCTGCTGTAATTACGCTTGGCTGTATTGCTTTTGGTTTGCTTATCGGAGCGATTGGCTGCCTTATCGGTGCATTGGTTGTTCTGCTCGTAGCAATTTTTAAAATGTCGGCATTTTATCTTGGTGCATCGATCTTATGTGCAGGTCTGACAATGATATTCCTGCCGATCGGACTTCTTTTGGCTGTAAAGCTTCTTCCCAAGATAGTTAAATGGACTGCCAAAACCGTCAAGAATCTTGCGGGAGGTGTTATCGAATGAGCAAGCTTGCAAAAGTATGTGCGGTGTTTTTACCGATAGGATTTGTTTTTTCTGTTGTGGGCGGCATCATAATGTCAATAAGTGAATCACCTGATTTTGACGGTTCAACGGATTATGAAGTGGCTTATACAACAATGACCTATGATGACTGTTATGAGGGATCTGATGAAGCTGACGAAATGAACGGTTCAAATTCATTTGACAGAGATGAAGCTGACGCTGTCATTATCGACTGTACCGCCGCCTCGATCAATTTGTACAGCAGCCCGATAAGTTATTTTATCGATCCGAACGGAATAGACTGGGACTATTTGACGATGGACTGTACTGACGGTACTATAAATGTCAAGTATGATGAAAAAGGTTTGTCCTATTCGGACGGCGGAACTTTGGATATATCTGTTCCCGATACCTGCAAAAAGATCACAATTCGCTGCAATGCAGGAGATATTCAGATAAGTGATTTTATTGGTGATGATATTGATATTTCCGTTGACTGTGGTGATGTCACTATCAGATCTGCTAAAATACAGAATTCCTGCACGGTCAGCAATACGCTCGGAAGCGTCAGACTTTATGAGTCCGATGTAAAAGGATTGAACGCTGACCTTGTTTCGGGAAACATTGACATTCAGCATACTTATCTCAGCGGATATAATGCTCTGAACGTAGATGTCGGCGACTGCGATGTAACGCTTAATGGATATGCAGGCAACTATACTGTTGATGCAAAGGTCAAAGTCGGAGAACTCAGCTGTGATTATGATCTCAGCGAAAATACCTATTCGGACAACAAGCTCGATATTTCTGTTCTTGCAGGAAACTGTTCCATCTATTTTAATGAAAATGAATAATATAAGGAGAAAACAGCTATGAAAAAACTTTTAAGATCAAATGAAAACAAGGTAATTTGCGGTGTCTGCGCAGGTTTTGCAAACTATTTCGGTATCGACCCCACGGTAATAAGAGTCGTTTGGGCAATACTTGCACTCTGTTCATTCGGAGTTGCCGCTATTGCATATATTCTTTGTGCGATAATCATTCCCGTTGATAACGGAACATCTGTGATGTGACAATTTCTAATAATTCCTCCATATAATTTAAGGGACTTTGCATTGACCGCAAAGTCCCTTTTAATTTATTTCAGCATTTCAAGAAATTCTTCTTCACTGATTATTTTTATGCCAAGCTCCTGCGCTTTTGTGAGTTTAGAACCTGCTTCTTCACCTGCGAGGACATATGTCGTTTTCTTTGATACTGACCCCGAAGCCTTACCGCCGAAGTTCTCTATCATAGCCTTTGCTTCATCACGTTTAAGCGTTGGAAGTGTTCCCGTAAGAACGAATGTCATTCCTGCAAAACGGTCATCACCCGATCTCTGCGAGGTGTATTCCATCTTTACACCTTTTTCGCGAAGTGTCTTAACAAGCTCTCGGAAATGTACTTCCGAAAAGGCTTTCTCAACATTCTCGGACATAACTGTACCGAAACCGTCTATCTCAGCGATCTCCTCAGCGGTTGCAGACATTATTTTGTCTATGCTGCCGAATTTTTCGCACAGAAGCTTTGCGGCCGCAGAGCCGATATTTCTTATTCCAAGACCGAAAATTACACGGTCAAGCGGATTATCTTTTGATTTTTCGATAGCTGCAATAAGATTTTCAGCAGATTTTCTGCCAAAACGTTCAAGTGTTTCAAGTTCGTTGACATTTAAGCTGTAAATATCTTCAACATTTTTTATAAGATGTGCATCAAGCAGCATTCCAACGACCGCATCGCCCATTCCGTCAATGTTCATTGCTCCCTTGCTTGCAAAATGGATAATATTTCGCTTTATCTGTGCAGGACAGTCAATATTTGTGCAGCGGAGTGCGGCTTCATCGGCAAAGCGAACTGTTTCAGCTCCGCAGACGGGGCATTTGTCGGGAAGTTTATATGGTTCAGAACCTTCCTGATGCGAAACGGAGGAAATAACCTCGGGAATGATCTCCCCTGCCTTACGAACCATTATCTCGTCGCCGATGCGGATATCCTTTTCATCGATAAACTCCTGATTATGGAGCGTAGCTCTGCTGACGCTTGTTCCTGCAAGCTTAACGGGTTCAAAAATCGCCACAGGAGTTATCGCACCAGTTCTGCCGACATTTACTTCGATGTCAAGCAGTTTGGTTTTCTTTTCCTCGGGAGGAAATTTATATGCAACTGCCCATTTCGGAACTTTCGCGGTTGCTCCGAGAGAGGTTCGCTGTGCAAAGTCATCGACCTTTACAACGACTCCGTCAATATCGAACGAATATTTTCCGCGCATATCGCCTATTGCACTGATACGTTCCTTGACCTGTTCATAGGTTTCGACTTTTTGATAATCTGCGATTACTTTAAAGCCAAGACTTTTAAGAAAATCAAGCGACTGTTTATGCGAAGTCAGCTCTTTACCCTCTATCTGCTGAATATTGAAAACGAATATGTCAAGCTTTCTTGAAGCTGCGATCTTAGGATTTTTCTGACGAAGTGAGCCTGCCGCCGCATTTCTTGGATTCTTGAACGGTTCTTCCCCATTATCCTCCTGTGTTTTGACAAGATCATCAAAAACCGGCAGCGACATATAGACTTCCCCTCTTACTTCAAGGAAAGGAATGGGTTCTTTTAGCTTTAAAGGAATAGATTTTATCGTTTTTAGGTTGGCAGTAACATCTTCTCCGATGAAACCGTCACCTCTTGTCGAACCTCGGACAAAGCTGCCGTTTTCATATTCAAGCGAAACGGAAAGACCGTCTATTTTCGGTTCAACTACATACTTGGGATTGGAAACCTCTGTCTGACACCGTTCTGTAAAGGCTCTGACCTGTTCAAAGTCAAAAACGTCCTGCAGACTTCCCATCTGAACTTTATGCTCAACTTTTTCAAAATCATTGAGCGCCTCACCGCCGACACGCTGCGTTGGTGAATTAGGATCGGCAAGCTCCGGATATTTTTCCTCGAGCGCTTTAAGCTCCTGCATCATCATATCGTAGGTATAGTCCTCGACAGACGGGTTATCCATTACATAATATTCATAATTATACTTTTCAAGCGTAGTTCTTAATTCATTAACTCTGTCAATTATATTTTTATCCATAATTCACCCTGACAAAAAACGGATACAGTTTGCACACGAAAGCTTTATGCTTACTTTAATACAAATTGTACCCGTTTATATTGCGTTTTATTACAAAATTACTTTTTGAGCTTTACAGCAGCTTCTGCTTTTTCAGCGATGTTTTCAGCACAAAGTCCGAATTCCTTAAGGAGGTCAACTGCGGGACCCGAATGACCAAATACATCATTTACGCCGACCTTTACAACAGGAACCGGGCAGCATTCTGTTACAACGTCAGCAACAGCAGAACCCAGTCCGCCGATAACGCTGTGTTCCTCGGCTGTTACAATAACGCCTGTTTCCTTTGCAGCCTTGCAGATGATATCCTTGTCGATAGGCTTGATGGTGTGCATATTGATAACTCTTGCGGAGATGCCTTTTTCTGCAAGCATATCAGCAGCTTTTCTTGCTTCACCAACCATAAGTCCTGTTGCGATGATAGTTACATCATTGCCGTCACGGAGCTGGATGCCCTTGCCAAGTTCAAACTTGTAAGTATCCTTGTCATTGAAATTCTCAACAGCAAGACGGCCAAAACGCATATATACAGGACCGTTGAAATCAAGAGCAGCCTTTACAGCAGCCTTTGTTTCAACATCATCGGCAGGACAAATAATTGTCATACCCGGGATAGTTCTCATAAGAGCAATATCTTCGTTACACTGGTGAGTAGCACCGTCTTCACCAACAGAGATACCTGCGTGAGTTGCGCCGATCTTTACGTTGAGGTGAGGGTAACCGATAGAGTTACGAACTATCTCATAAGCTCTGCCTGCAGCAAACATTGCAAAAGAGCTTGCGAAAACCTTTTTGCCCGTTGTGGAAAGACCTGCAGCAACACCCATCATATTTGCTTCTGCAATTCCGCAATCGATGAAACGTTCGGGGTGAGCTTTCTTGAAAATGCCTGTCTTTGTTGCGGCAGCAAGGTCAGCGTCAAGTACGATAAGATCTTCATATTCATCGGCAAGTGCAGCAAGAGCCTCGCCGTAGCTTTCTCTGGTAGCTTTTTTGATTACATCTGCCATGTTCTTAGTCCTCCAAGCTTTCTAATGTTTTGTTGAGTTCGTCCATTGCCTGTGCATACTGTTCAGCATTAGGAGCTGTACCGTGCCAGCCGACCTGATTTTCCATGAACGAAACGCCCTTGCCCTTAACGCTTGTCATAACGATAGCAACAGGCTTGCCATTGATCTTTTCAGCTTCATCAAAAGCTCTTTCAATATCATCAAAATCGTGTGCGTTCATTGTGATAACGTGCCAGCCGAAAGCTTCAAACTTGTCCGTAATAGGCATAGGTGAGCAAACATCTGTGATCTTGCCGTCGATCTGCAAGCCGTTGTTGTCAACGATAGCAACAAGGTTATCAAGCTTATTGTGTGCGGAGAACATTGCAGCTTCCCAAACCTGACCTTCTTCGATCTCGCCGTCGCCGAGGATAGTGTAAACCTTGTAGGAAGCAGAAGAAAGCTTGCCGCCGAGTGCCATACCTGCAGCAGCAGAGATGCCCTGACCGAGCGAACCGGTGCTCATATCAACACCCGGTGTACCCTTCATATCAGGGTGACCCTGAAGCATTGCTCCGATGTGACGAAGCTTTTTAAGTTCGGATTTGTCAAAGAAACCTCTTTCTGCGAGAACCGCATAAAGAGCAGGAGCGCAGTGACCCTTTGAAAGAACGAAACGATCTCTGTCAGCCCACTTGGGGTTCTTAGGGTCAACATTAAGCTTTGCAAAGTAAAGATAAGTAAGAACATCGCTTATTGAGAGCGATCCGCCCGGGTGACCCGACTTAGCGTTGTAAACGCCCTCGATAACGCCCATTCTGACTTTGCAGGCTGTTTTTTCAAGCTGTTTTTTTATTGTTGCATCCATATTCATACCTCCGTATATTTTAAATGTTCGTTAAAGAACATTCATGACATAATAAAGTGCCTCGGCAACTGCACCGTTGTCACAATCTGCTTTTGTGACCATGCAAGCGATCTTTTTCACTTCGTCCAAAGCATTTGCAGGTGCTATCGGTATATCGGCATTCTGCAGCATTTCAATATCATTGTTAAAGTCACCGCAGGCAGCGACAGTATATCCGTAACCGCGATATAATTCAAGCATTCTTTTGAGTGCCATACCCTTTGAGCAGCCGTTCGGCAGTATCTCGTAAAAATATTTGCTTGAACGTACAAAGGTCAGGTTATTCCAACCCTTATTTTTGGTATAATCGGTAAGTTTGTCTATCTCGTCCGGATCGGCAGCAAAAAGAACCTTGCACCAACCCTCGGGAGAGATGTCTTTTATATCAGCCGAACGGGGAACAATATCTTTATAAGAAATATCTATGTGATATTCTTCCTGAATACTGTACTGCGGAACAAGTATCTCATCGGAGAGGTCTATCTCTGCGCCGACTTTCGGAAATTTTTCAAGTATATCCTTTACGGCTTCGTATGCTGACAGATCAACAAAATTCTGCCATGCATATTTCTTTTCTTTGCAGTCATAAATAGCGCCGCCGTTCAGTACGATCATAGGTTCATCAAGCTTCAATGTGCTGAAATACTGCGACGCAGACTGAACTGTTCTTCCCGTTGCGACTGTAAATCTTCCTCCGAATTTTCGGAAATCATAAATTGCGTCAAGATCTTTTGGGTTGAGCCGCTTGTTTGCAGGAAGCAGCGTTCCGTCCATGTCAGTAATAAAAATTACATTGGATAAATCTTTCATGGCTAAAAACCTACATTTTTTTCAATTTATTGATGACCGATTTAAAGTAATCGGGTAATTCACTGTCAAATTCGTAATATTTTCCATCAACAGGGTGAACAAAGCCTATTTTTTTGGCGTGAAGGCATTGACCTTCACAGAGCTTAGACGGCTTTCCGTAAACATCATCACCGAACACCGGATGACCTATATAAGCCATGTGTACTCGTATCTGATGCGTTCGTCCTGTAAAGAGCTTGAGCTTTACAAGTGAATATCCGTTATATTCTTCAAGAACCATATATTCAGTCTTGGCAGGCTTTGAATTTTTCTCTGTCACGCACATTTTTTTGCGGTCAACAGGGTGTCTGCCTATAGGAGCTTCAATAAAACCGTGACTTTCTTTTAGACGACCGCATATTATAGATTGGTACTCTCGTGTAAAGGTATGCGCCTTTATTTGTTCGGCAAGTCCGAGATGTGCACGATCCGTCTTTGCGACTATCAAAAGTCCGCTTGTATTTTTGTCGATGCGATGAACTATGCCCGGACGAATAATTCCATTGATAGACGAAAGCCTGTCCTTGCAGTGATAAAGCAGTGCATTCACCAATGTTCCGCTGTAGTTGCCGGCGGCAGGATGAACTACCATTCCTTTTGGCTTATTAACAACAAGAAGATCATCATCTTCGTAAACTATCTCTATCGGGATATTTTCTGCCATGACATCAAGCTCGGTAGGCTCGGGTACAATAACGGAAATATTATCTTCATTCTTTACTGAGCAGCTTTTGCTGACAGTCTTGCCATTGAGAGTGACCTGACCGTCCTTTATAAGCTTTTGCAGCATTGAACGGGTAAGGTCAGCACAATTATCACTCAGCCACTTGTCGATCCGTATCTGTTCCCCGTTTTCGAGGTTTTCTACGGTAAAGAAAAGCTCATCCATGCTGTTTCTCCGATTTGTTCTCAATAAAGCAAACATAGATCACAAGGCATATCGCACCAAGGACAACGCAAATATCCGCAAAATTGAATATCGCAAAGTTAAAGAGCCTGACTTCGATATAATCGATAACATAGCCAAGCCTTATGCGGTCGATAAGGTTTCCGATTCCTCCTGCGATAACTGCCGCCGCACTGTAAACCATAAATGGATTTTTTTTCTTGTCCTTTATAACCCAAACGGTGAGAAGAATTATCAGTGCAAGCGTGAGAATTATCAGAAACCAACGTGCTCCCTCAAAGCTGCTGAACGCCGCTCCCCTATTTTCAACATAGCGAAGTCCGATCACATCAAGGTTACCAAATTTGATAAGATCGCATGAGGAAACCTCGGCAAAAACCGAATTTACCATAAAATACTTAAGAAACTGGTCGGCAGCAATAAGGAGTACAATTATTGCAATTGAAATAATCAACATATAAATATCCATGGTGCAGACCGAAATTATCAGTCTGCACTATTTCTTTACTTTAAAATTTTTGCTACTTCTTCTGCGCAGCGGTCGCAAAGTGTAGGATAAAGAGCGTTTTTGCCGACAGACATGGAGTAGATCCAGCATCTTTCGCACTTTTCGCCGTCAGCCTTTGCAACATCATAAGATAGATTGTCAGCCATAAAGTCGCTCTTGAATTCACCGCTTCCGCCGTCAACGATCTCAACGCCCGAAACAATGAATACCTTTGCAAGAATATCGGAGTAGCTGTCAAGCTTTGCGTGGAGTGAAGCATCACTGTTTACATGGATAATAACCTTTGCTTCAAGTGAAGCACCGATAAACTTGTCAGCACGTTTAACTTCGAGAGCCTTTGTAGCGTCAGCTCTGAGCTGATAGATGAAGTTCCACTTCTCAACAAATGCATCATCTACCTGAACGTCAATTGGTGTCGGGAAGTTATTCATCATAACGCTGTTTGTATCGTCTGCCTCGGAATGCGGCATATACTTCCAGATCTCTTCTGCTGTGAAAGCAAGAACAGGAGCAACAAGACGGGAAAGTGCGTTGATGATGTAGTACATTGCTGTCTGAGCAGCACGTCTGTCAGCGGATTTTTCGCCTGTGCAGTAAAGTCTGTCCTTGATGATATCAAGATAGAAGTTGGACATATCTGTTACGCAGAAATTATGGATTCCGTGTATTGCAACATGGAAATCAAATGCATCATAAGCAGCCTTGCATTTTTCGATAAGAGCATTAAGGCGGAGCAATGCCCACTTATCGATCTCGTGGAGCTCATTGATAGGAACAATGTCGTTCTTTACATCGAAACCATTGCTGTCGCCGAGGTTTCCGAGAATGTAACGTGCAGTGTTGCGGATCTTCTTATAGGTATCGGTAAGCTGCTTAAGAATTTCATTTGAGAAACGAATGTCAGCGTGATAATCGGAAGAAGCAACCCAAAGTCTGAGGATATCTGCACCGTATTTATCTGTGATCTCGCTCGGGTCGACACCGTTTCCGAGGGATTTATGCATTGTTTTGCCCTCGCCGTCAACTACCCAGCCGTGAGTACATACAGCCTTGTAAGGCGCTCTGCCGTAGATAGCTGAAGATGTGAGGAGTGAGGACTGGAACCAACCTCTGTACTGGTCTGCGCCCTCAAGATAAAGGTCAACAGGTGTATCAAATCCGCGTTCTTCCATAACAGCTTTATGTGTAACGCCGCTGTCGAACCAAACGTCAAAGATATCTGTTTCCTTGACAAATTCCGTGCAGCCGCATTCGCACTTAAGTCCCTCCGGAATAAGATACTTTACATCGTGGATATACCAAGCATCAGAACCCTCTTTGCGGAAGAGTTCGGAAGTCTTCTTGATAGTTTCATCGGTAACGATAGGCTTGCCGCAGTCCTTGCAGTAGAATACCGGAATAGGAACACCCCAAGTTCTCTGACGGGAAATACACCAGTCGCTTCTGTCGTTTACCATTCCCTTGATACGCTCTTCGCCCCATTCAGGGATCCACTGTACCTTGCTGATGTTTTCGATAGCATTATCCTTAAAGCCCTTTACGGAGCAGAACCACTGTTCGGTTGCTCTGAAAAGGATAGGATTTTTACATCTCCAGCAGTGAGGATACTGGTGGACGATCTTTTCAAGTGCGAAAAGTGCGCCGCTCTCTTCAAGATCCTTAGCGATGATCTTGTTGGAATCTGTAGTGGAAAGACCTGCATATTTGCCTGCCTCAGCAGTCTGGATACCCTTTGCGTCAACAGGAACAACAATGCCGATCTCAGGATATTTCTTGCATACTTCAAAGTCGTCTACACCGAAGCCCGGAGCCGTATGAACGCATCCCGTACCGCTTTCAAGTGTAACATGATCTCCGACGATAACGAGAGAATCTCTTCCCATAAATGGGTGAGCAGCTTTCATATATTCAAGCTCTTTGCCTGTGAATGTTCCTTCGGTCGTGTAGTTTTCTACCTTTGCAGCTTCCATTGTTGGCTTAACAAGTTCAGCAGCCATAATGTAGTTTTCGCCGTTAGCCTTTACAACTGTATATTCATAATCAGGGCCAAGGCAGATAGCAAGGTTGCCCGGAAGTGTCCAGGTCGTTGTTGTCCAGATAACAAAGAATGTCTTATCAAGATCAAGTCCCATTGCTGTGAACTTGCCCTTATCGTCTGTTACCTTGAACTTAACATAAATTGAGTGGCATGGGTCATTTGCATATTCAATTTCAGCTTCTGCAAGAGCAGTCTGGCAGTCAGGACACCAGTAAACAGGCTTCAATCCCTTGTAGATGTAACCTTTCTTGTACATCTCACCGAATACTTCGATCTCGTTAGCTTCAAAACCGGGTTTGAGTGTGAGATATGGATCGTCAAAATCGCCCCAAACGCCAAGTCTTACGAACTGCTTCTTCTGATTTTCTACCTGTGTGAGAGCATATTCGTGGCAGTGCTTACGAAGCTCAACGGGAGAAATAGCTCCCTTGTCAACGCCAAGCGCTTTGAGTGCTTTAAGCTCGATAGGAAGTCCGTGTGTATCCCAACCGGGGATATATGGTGAGCAGTAACCGCTCATATTTTTATAGCGGACAATAATATCCTTGAGTACCTTATTAAGGGCAGTACCCATGTGGATATCGCCGTTTGCATACGGAGGACCGTCGTGAAGAACGTACTTAGGCTTTTCGCTGTTCTTCTCGATCATTTTGTAATATGTTTTGTTTTTTGCCCAATCCTCGAGCATAGCGGGTTCTTTCTGAACAAGATTTCCTCTCATCGAGAATTCCGTTTTCGGAAGATTGATAGTTGAATTAAAATCCTGCGCCATTTGATTTTATCTCCTTATTTAAAAGTAGAATACAGCAGCTAACACTACGCTGCAAAATAGATCACTTATTCTGACCGAATTTGAGATTGCCGAATTTGCTTTCGCCGCTCGACTGGTTGCTTTCAAACGGGAAGCCTGTTCTTTCTCTTTTTACTGAAGAAGTATCAACAACTCTTGTTGCTTCCATATTTACGGGAGCAGGCTCTGCCTTTGGCTGTTCAGCAGGCTTTTCTTCAACTGCTGTCGGAGTGGGAGCTTCATCCTCGCTTTCATCTTCAAATTCGGGGATAGATGTTATCTGTTCAAGGTGAGCCTTGTACATTGTAAGAAGATTCTGCTTGAAATCGGAAACCTCCTGCTGCATCTTAGCGAGGCAGTGTTTTTCCTTTTCAAGCTGAACTCTTGTATTTCCGATGATCTCTTCTGCCTTGACATGAGCTTCGGCGATGATCTTGTCGGCGTTTTCATGTGCTTCCTGAACGACTGCTCTTCCCTGCTTCTGGGCACCGATAAGAGCGTCTTTAAGAGCATCTTCGTCCTTTTTATATTCTCTAACGCTTTCAACAAGAACCTCGATCTTTTTTTCGATCTCTTCTTTGTCTTTCTGCATCTGAGTTATCTGGAGTGCGATCTCACGGAGAAAATCGTCAACTTCTTCGGGCTTGTAGCCGGGTCTTGTCTGTTCAAATTTTTTATTATTGATATCCTTAGCTGTAAGCATCTTTTTGACCATTCCTTTCTGAATTCCATACGAAACGGAACTCTTAGTCTGAAAAATTCAAACCTTTAAATATATTTCTTTATCGTGATATGTATTCTGTCTTTCTTTGTAGTGCCATTTATGCTGCTGAAAATAAATTTACCGTGACCTCTTGCGGAAAAAATATCACCGCAGTTCATTTCTTTGCTTACTGATTCGCAGGGGCGTGAATTGAGTAAAACATTGCCGCTTCTTATAAGCTGTGCTGTTTTTTCACGGCTCAGTTTCAAAGCAAGGCTTATCACGCAATCTGCACGAAGCGAAGAAACCGTTCCAGAGATCTCCTTAAAGCTTTCGTTGGGTTTTATTTCGGGTGAAGGGTTCACACTTATTTTTACGCCCTCCGAACCGATCTTTTTTACTTCATTCATTATCGTATCGACAATAGTATTGTAAACAAAAGCTACTGTAAGTCCATCATTTACAATGATATCCCCGATCATATTCCTGTTTATTCCGCAGGACATAAATGAACCGAGAAAATCACGGTGAGAAAGCTTTTTTTCGCTCCGATATCTTATTTCAAGTGCTGTTATCGGAAAATCCGACGGTTCACATTCGGAATACGGAGGAAAAACACCAAGAACACATCTCGAGGCTTCGTCAAATCCACCATAAAAGCAGAAATTATCAAAGCCGATGTTTCCAAGCACAGAACGAGCTATCTCAACCTGATTTCCGTCAAGAAATGCTGTAAATCTCGGTATATATTTTCTTTCGCAGATGTCAATGATATCCGCAGTATGCGAAGCAAACAACCTGTCCTCATCGGATAGTCTGTCAAAGTATGAACCCGAAAGCTTCATCAGATGATAACGCCGTTGTTTTCGAGTTCACCTACGAGATCTTCGCCGACAAATCCAACATTGTAAGGTGTGATGATGAATGTATTGTTTGCAACAGGCTTGATGTTTCCGCCATTTGCATAAGCAACGCCGCCGAGAAAGTCGATGATTCTTCTTGTAACGTCAGGTGTTGTAGATTCAAGATTGAGTACAACAGTTTTCTTGGAGTTAAGGTGGTTAGCGATCTCCTTTGTGTCGGCAAAGACCTCAGGCTTAACAAGAATGACCTGAAGCTGTGCAGTTGCGCTGATATTTACGACTCTGTTTGTCTTAGGGTCGTCATCTCTGTCATAATTATTGGGCTGTTCATTTACATAATCATCGGAACGATCGTCGTCCTCAGCACCCATTCCGATTGCTTCTTTAATAGTATCAAGAAATCCCATATTTTACATCCTCTCTTTATTTTCTGGCACCAAAAATACCGGAACCAATTCTTACTATATTTGAACCATATTTAATGGCCTCAACGTAATCAGCGGACATTCCCATTGAAAGAATATCCATTGATACGTTTTCTGTTTTTTTGTTTCCCATTTTGCAGAAAAGCTCCTGCATTTTTGCAAAATAGGCTTCGGAGTTTCCTTTAGGCGGTATAGTCATAAGACCGCAAAGCTTTATTCCGTGAAGCTCGGACACACCATAGATAAGCTCGTCCAGCTTTTCGGGAGAAATTCCGAATTTTGATTCTTCCCCGCCGATATTAACTTCGGCAAGGACTTTCATTATTTTTCCGTTCCTTTCGGCAGCCTTACTTATTTCTTTTGCAAGGTCAAGGCTGTCCACCGAGTGTATGCACTCAACAGAGTTGATTATGTATTTTATCTTATTGCTCTGCAAATGTCCGATAAAATGGACTTCCGCAGGCTTGTAGATATCCTTTTTTTCAAGATATTCCTGAACTCTGTTCTCGCCGAGAAGATCAGCACCGCAGTCAATGACCGTATTCACGATCTCCGCAGGAACGGTTTTCGTGACAGCCATAAGGCGGACGGTTTCATCGCTTTTTCGATATTTAGCTTTTGCTTCCTGAACGTTGAACAGCGCTTTTCGGTAGTTTTCACAAGCATCATTATTCATTTGCCGCTTCATCTCCGTTAGTTACTTCTGTCACCGAAACAGATTCAGCAGTTGTTTCGGGAGCGGTCATTTCTTCAGACTGTTCTTCCGTACTTGCTGTTGTTACCTGTTCCATTACCTCGGCAGGTATCTCACCGCTTAGGATAATATCTTCATAAACGCTGATATAGCCTGTATCTGAGGTAATTGCAGACAAGAGATATTCATCGCATTCGTATATAACATCAACTTTTTTAAAGGCGATTCGCTGTCCGAGAAGAACATAAACGCCTTTTTCGTTGTTTTTGTTGAATCTTACAGCCTCTCTCGGCACTTTTATACCGTTAAAGTCATCGAGGATTATCTCAACTCTTTCGGTTCGGTACTGAACGAGGTTGAAGTTCAGCTTTTCGCAGGATAAAACAATAACACATTCCTCGGGGTCATCGGTTTCGATAACATCTGTGATCTTCGCTGTGAGAAGATCGGGCGTAGATGAAAGCTTTACCTTGACTTCTTTTCCGGGATTGAATGATGCGTCTTTAGGATTAACTATTCCTACAAGATCCCATTCATAGTCATCAACTATCTTTCCAACCGCTTTTTTTGAAACTTTGGCTGCATTGTAGCCATCGTTTTTTATGACTTCTTTTATGTCATCGGCTGTTATGGACGAAAGCTTGTCCGTTGAAAGGATATCTTCATATCCGTCAACATAGCTGATAAAATATCCCGAATTGGGAACGGTTATGATATCAATAGGATTGTTCTGTTTTGCTTCAAGAAGCTTTATCTGCTTTTCCAGCTGTTCTATCCTATCATTGTAATCTGTTTCTTCGCCGATAACGATCTGATAAATTCCCGTAAGCATCTGGAAATCATTGCTTTCCGATCTTAAGGAACTAAGATCATTTCTTGCGGCGAGTGTTGTGATCGTGCGGTATTTTTCATCGATAAGACTTGAAATGAACTCGGGCTGTGCAACTACTGTCGTACCCGGACTTTGTTCTTTTTTCAATATCTCAACTTCGTTTTTGAGGTTTTCGATCTGCTGGTTGATATAGATATCATTTGCAGATCTGTACACATACGCAACAACAGAATCCTTGGCTACCTTGCTTCCGTCGGAAGACGGATAACTCAGAACGCCGTTTTTTCCTCCGCTGACAATGGTTTCGTTTCGGACGTAAACGCCATTGAAAGTGACCTTTTCAGCCGATGAATAGACCGTAGCTGTTTCTGTCGTGTAATCATCTTCAAAAACCTGAACGAACTGATGAAAGACCGTAACGAGCATAAAGATTGAAAGGATAAGAACAAGAACTTTTCCTGTAATTGTATCCATATTACTCTCCCGAATGAAGAATTACTGTTCGGAATCGAGTATCGGGATAGGCTTGCTCGGAACAATCGTTGAGATGGCGTGTTTGAAAACAAGCTCCTGTTTTCCGTCGCAGTCAAGAATGACCGTGTAGTTATCAAAACCCTTAACGATACCTTTGAACTGGAAGCCATTCGTGAGGATAAAAGTAACATATATCTTATCTTTTCGTGCCTGATTGAGAAAAACATCTTGTAAATTCATATTCTTATTCATTGCTATCACTCCTTAGGATCATTAGCACGGTTCAACGTTTTGCTTACTTTTGATATTGCATAATGATCATTTCATACACACAGTATATTATATCACAAAATTTCAGTTTTGGCTACTATTTTTTTACATTCTGCAATAATTGTACTAAATGCTGTATCTTCTTCGATTTCTACCCACTGAATTCGTTCATCTCGACGAAACCAAGTGAGCTGGCGCTTTGCATAATTGCGCGAATATTGCTTGATTTTGTCAATACATTCCTCTTTTGGTTTAACTCCATCAAAATATGGAATTAATTCCTTGTAACCTATTGCCTGGCAGGCTGTTCCAAGTTTTTCATTTTCGTAAACAGCGCGGCACTCCTCGATAAGACCTTTTTCAAGCATGATATCCACTCGCCTGTTTATTCTGTCATAAAGAACGCTTCGGCCTTTGTATGTCAAGCCGATCATGCACGCATTGTAAAGACTGTCCTGCATACGGTTGAGCTCCTTGTGCCTGCTGAACGGAATTCCCGTTACCTCGTAAACTTCCAACGCACGGATAATTCTGACAAGATTTGCGGCAGGTATCTTTTCGGCGGCTTCGGGGTCAATTTCACGAAGCTTTTCAAGCATTGCTTCGTTGCCGATGCGCTCGGCTTCTTCTGTAAGCTTTCTGCGAACGCTGCCGTCTGTTATCGCATTGTCGAAGTTGATGTTGTCTATGAGTGAAGAAACATAAAGTCCCGTTCCGCCGACCAATATCGGAAGCTTCCCTCTTGTGGCGATATCCTCTATTTTCTGCTGAGCGAGCTTGACATATTCCGCAACGCTGAATGATGAAGTCGGTTCTAACTCGCTTATAAGATGATGCGGTATTCCCTGCATTTCTTCTTTATCAGGCTTTGCGGTCGCAATGTCCATGCCTTTGTATATCTGCATTGAATCGGCAGAAACAACTTCGCCATTGTATTCTTTTGCAAGTTCGATGCCGACCGCGGTTTTTCCCGAAGCTGTCGGGCCTACGACCACGATCAAAGGCTGTTTCTTTTCCATTAAACGATTCTCCTGAATTGTTTATCAAGTTCATATTTTGTAATTTTGAACATAACGGGTCTGCCGTGAGGACAGTAGCGAATGCTTTCATTCTCAAGAAGTGTGCGGACTATCTCCGCAAGCTCCTTGGGACTGTTTTCATCGTTTGCTTTTATTGCAGCTTTGCAGGCAAAGGTATGATACATATCGTCAAGGATAACGGGAAGAGGATTGTTGCGGTTATTGCTGAAATTGCTTGCAAGTTCGATGATAAGATCGGCAGGGTCGCAGCCGTCCAGCATTGCAGGGATACCGTTTACGCTTACAGAAGTATTTCGCTTTTCAGTAAACGAAAAACCAAGGTCGAATGCTGTCTGCTTGTTCTGAACAAGAGCATCATACTCCTCATTTGAAAGCATAACATCTATTGGTTCAAGCATCATCTGACATTGGAGATTCTGCTGACCTGCTTTGAGCTTTTCAAAAAGAATTCTTTCGTGAGCCGCGTGTTTATCAACGAAGATAACTTCTTTGTCAACTTCAGCAATGATATACTCTTTGAATGCTTCACCTATGATGCGGAAGAATATCTCCTTTTTAGGCTGTTCAATGATAGGTGCTTGTTCGTTTATGTATTTGTAACCGCCGCTGTGCTCGGGAATATCGGGAGTCGGAGTTTCGGAAATATTCTCGGGCGGCTCGACAGTATAAGGGATATCAGTCTGCGAGCTGTCATTTTTATAGTCGTTATATTCGACCTGAACCGAAACATTTTTCTGTGGTATCGGCTCGGAAACAGCATGCTTTGGTGTTGTCCAAGGCAGATCTGCATAACTGCCCGTCGGCTTTGAAGTGTTTACCGAAGCGATCCCCATAACGGGAACATTCTCTCTCCTGCCGACAAGATCGCTCACTTCGTTTACACGAAGCGGCTGTTCGGGACGTTCAGGCTGCGAAAAATGCTGAACGGGTGCAGCAGGTTCAGCTTGCTTTCGCTGTTCTGTATTGAACATAAGCTGTGTACCGATATTATAGCTTTCGGGAAGCGGTTTTGTATAGTCGGGTATCGGCTGCTTTATTTCAATGTTCATCGGCTCGGAATTATTGTGTATAGCCGTTTTTACCGAGAAATAAATGCTGTCATGGATAAGTCTGTCATCATTGAAGCGAACCTCGATTTTTGCAGGGTGAACATTGACATCGAGCATCACTGGCGAAACTTCCATAAGCAGAACGCAGGCAGGAAATTTTCCCTCCATTATGCAGTTCTGATAAGCTTCTTCAAGCGCATAAGAGCAAGTATAGGATTTGACATATCTGCCGTTCACGAAGAAATACTGAAAGTTGCGCTTAGGTCTGCCTTTGAGCGGTTTTACTGTGAAGCCTTTTATCTTCACGCCATTGAGCTTGTATTTTACGGGAATGAGTGATTCTGCGAAGTCTTTTCCCATAACGGAGTATATCGAAGAATAAAGGTCGCCGTCACCCGGAGTAATGAAATCCTGATTGTTGTTTCGTATGAATTTGAATGCGATCTCGGGGTGGGAAACGGCAATTTTACTCGTTATATCCGATATTGCATTTCCCTCGGCAACGTCTTTTTTCAGAAATTTAAGTCGCGCGGGAACGTTGAAGAAAATATCACGGATAATGATTGTTGTACCGTCGGGGCAGCCTGTCTGTTCGTTCAGTTTTTCTTCCGAGCCCTCAATGATATAGTGCGTCCCGTACATACTTCCTGCAACTTTTGTCAGGACTTCGACTCTTGCAACAGCGCATATCGAAGCAAGCGCTTCACCGCGGAATCCGAGCGTATTTATGCTGTTAAGGTCTTCCTTAGAGCTGATCTTGCTTGTCGCATGACGAAGAAAAGCCATCGGAACATCTTCCTGCTCCATTCCGCAGCCGTTATCGGTGATACGGATATATGAAATACCGCCGTTTTTTATCTCAACGGTAATATTATCAGCACCGCTGTCTATCGAATTTTCAATAAGCTCTTTTATAACGGAGCTTGGACGCTCGATAACTTCACCTGCGGCAATAAGCTCCGAGGTTTCTTTCTGAAGTAGATTTATTCTTCCCATTTTATCTCCATTTTAAAGCGTTTGAAATTCTTAAAGCGAACTGCAAAGCTCTTTAAGGAACTGCTTTGCTTCTTCCCCGCTGAATTCATCTGCATTTGTCTTTCTAAGTCTGTCAAGGATAATTTCATCATTCATTGCTCCGAATGAAATTTGCAGGTCGTTATCATCGGCTTTGCGCTGCCTCTCGGCAGCTTTTTCTTTCTCCATTTCGGCGAGTATCTCTTTTGCACGGGTCAGGACTTTGTTAGGAAGTCCTGCAAGCTTTGCAACTTCTATGCCATAGCTGTCATCAACTCCGCCGGGGACTATCTTTCGCAGAAATCGTATATCCTCGCCTATTTTCTTGACAGCGACGCTGTAATTTTTAACGCCGTCAAGCTGATCTTCAAGCTTTATAAGTTCGTGATAATGCGTTGCAAAAAGCGTTTTGCAGCCGAGCACACGCTGATTTGCAATATACTCTGCGACCGCAGTTGCAATGCTTATTCCGTCAAAGGTCGAAGTTCCTCTTCCGACTTCATCGAGAATAACAAGGCTCTGCTTGGTTGCATTTTTGAGAATATCAGCGACTTCACTCATTTCGACCATAAAGGTTGACTGACCTGCGGTAAGGTCGTCCGATGCGCCTACTCTGGTGAAAATTTTATCAACAATAGTTATCTTTGCCCTCTTTGCAGGGACGAAGCAGCCTATCTGCGCCATAAGTGTTATAAGTGCAACCTGACGCATATATGTCGATTTACCCGACATATTTGGACCTGTGATTATCTGCATACGGTTGCTGTTCATATCAAGGTATGTGTCGTTCGGAACGTAGATCTCATCTTTGAGCATAAGCTCAACAACGGGGTGACGTCCGTCTGCGATATCGATAACACCATCGATGGCAATATCGGGCTTTGTATATTCATTTTTCAGCGAAACATAAGCGAACGAGCAAAGAACGTCAAGCTGTGCGACAGCCGAAGCTGTTTCCTGAACACGGGTTATCTTTTCGACGATAAAATCACGGACTTCCGCAAAAATGTTTGCTTCAAGCGAAAGAACTTTTTCGTTTGCACCAAGAATTTCGTTTTCATATTTTTTGAGCTCTTCCGTGATAAATCTTTCGCAGTTTGCGAGCGTCTGTTTTCTGATATAAGTATCGGGAACAAGGTCATAATATGACTTCGTAACTTCGATATAGTAGCCGAAAACTCTGTTATATCCGATTTTCAGATTCTTGATGCCCGTTTTGTCTCGTTCACGCTGTTCGATATCATCGATAATGTTTTTTCCGCCGCTGATAATGTGACGAAGATTGTCAAGTTCTGCATTAAAGCCGTCCTTGATAACGCCGCCCTCTTTTGCGGTTATCGGAGGTTCATCAACTATCGCTCTTTCGACAAGACCCGAAATATCTTCAAGGGTATCTATCTTGCTGTTAAGTTCAGTAAGAAGCTTTGATGAAAATTCACCGAGTATCTTTTTTATCTCGGGGAGCTGCAAAGCTGTCAGCGAAAGTGATTTTACATCTCTCGGAGTTGCTGTCTTATACATTATTCTTGTCATAAGACGCTCAATATCATAGACTTTGGAAAGCGCATCGGAAAGCTGCTGGCGAAGCACGGATTTTCTGCAAAGCTGTTCGACCGCGTCAAGTCGGTTCGTGATTATCGCAAGCTTTACAAGCGGCTGTTCGATATAGGATTTGAGAAGACGTTTTCCCATTGAAGTATTGGTATGATCAAGCACCCATAAAAGGCTGCCTTTCTTTTCCTTGCTCCGCATTGTTTCAGTAAGCTCGAGGTTTCTTCTCGCTGTATAATCAAGCTCCATAAAGAAGTTATCGTTATAGCGTTTGATCTCGGTGAAACGTCCGACAAGCGTTTTCTGTGTATTGTAGATATAGCCGAAAAGTCCGCATACACAGTCTGCTTCGGGCGTACCCTCGTGAAGTGATATCTCGTCAAGATCATCAACGTTGAACTGCTTTAAAACGATATCTTTTTTGCTTGAAATATCGAATTCTTCATCATCAAGAAGCTGAACGGAAACGTTCATTTTTGTACGGATAAATTCCTGAACATTTTTGTAATCAAGAAATTTTTCATTGAAAAGAATTTCAACGGGTTCAAAGCGAACAAGTTCGTTGACAACCTCCGCTTCAAGATTTTTTGAAGTCTTGTCAAAAAGATGAACTTCACCCGTGGATATATCAGCAAAGCAGAGCGCACAGCGTTTGTCCAAAGCATATATTGCTGCGATATAGTTGTTTTTCGACTCGTCAAGCATATTGCTTTCGGTGACAGTACCGGGAGTTACTATCCTGACGATATCACGCTCAACAATGCCGCCCTTTGCGTCCTTCGGGTCGGTGAGCTGTTCGCATATAGCGACTTTATAACCCGCATCGATAAGTTTTTTTATGTAAATTTCGCAGGCGTGATAAGGGATACCGCACATTGGCGCGCGTTCTTCAAGACCGCAGTCACGTCCTGTAAGTGTGAGTTCAAGAACTCTTGAAGCTAAAAGCGCATCGTCAAAGAACATTTCGTAAAAGTCGCCAAGTCTGAAAAAAAGCAGGAAGCCCTTGCATTTTTCTTTTACGGCGAAATACTGCTTCATCATAGGCGAAAGCTTTTGCATATCAATTTCCACAGAATAATCCTCCATTATTTTCCGATGACAACTTTGATGTGATTGACCTGCCGTTAAAGCAGGTCAATCAGAATTTGATCAATGGCAGCCGCCGCACGCAGAACAGTTTCCTCCGCAGCTGATGTTTACTTCTTCGCAGGAACAGGTAAGTGGGTCTTCGCCGTTTGCGGAATAGGTAATTATCATATTGATCTGGTTGAGAAGGCTGTCCATAGCATTTTTAGCCTTGTTGTAGTTTATCATATTTTCGTTCGCCATAATTGTGCCGTAAAGCGACTTTATTCCGTCATCGAGTTCGGCAAGGCGCTCTTCATCCTTGTTTTCCTTTGAAACCTCTGCATTGAGCTGCATACGCTTCATATTGAACTCATTTATCATATTCTGAAGCTCTTCGTCCTTGTCGTTTGCTTCCTTTGCAGTATAGTAAGCGGCATAGCGCTCGTCTTTCTGAATGAGAACACCAAGTTCTCTTGCTTTTTCTATTACATCATTCATTTTTTAGACCTCCTGAAATGGTATTTGCTTATATTATCTCACCGCTGACTGCCCAGTTATACGTCTTGGTGATTTTTACTTTTCTGCGCTGACCGATGAGTGAAGCATCGCCCTTGGCCTCTACGATGATGAATTCATCGCTCTTGCCGGTGATAAAACCCTCGTGCCTGCTTTCCGCATCAAAAAGGACTTCCAGTTCACGTCCCATAAAGCGCTTGTAATTTTCGGACGAAACCTCACGCTGCGCTGCAAGAAGCTCTGTCATCCACTTGCTTTTGTCCTCATCGCTCGTATTGTCTATCATCTCGGCGGCTTTTGTACCGCTGCGCTTTGAATAGATGAAAGAATAGATGTTGTCAAACCTGACCTTTTCGACGATCTCCTTTGTTTTAAGAAAATCCTCGTAGGTTTCGTTCGGAAATCCGACGATTATATCCGTTGTGAGCGAAAAATCAGGAACTTTGCTGCGAACATAATCGACCGTTTCCATATATTTTTCTGCGGTATATCTGCGGTTCATCTTTTTAAGTATCCCGTCACTCCCGGACTGGAGCGGAAGATGCAGATGCTTGCATACCTTGTCACATTCAAGGATAGTATCGATAAGTTCGTGTGTGCAATCCTTGGGGTGCGGTGACATAAACCTTATCTTGAAATCACCGTTTATCCTGTTTATCCTGCGGAGGAGTTCCGAAAAGCTTATAGGCTCATCAAGTCCTTTTCCATAAGAATTTACATTCTGACCGAGTAGCATAATCTCCTTGTAGCCTTTATCGGCAAGCTCGCGGATCTCTTTAAGGATCAATTCAGGGTCACGGCTTTTTTCTCTGCCCCGTACATACGGCACGATGCAGTATGAGCAGAAATTATCGCAGCCGTACATTATCGGAACACCTGTTTTAAAGCTGTTCCGGTGAACCGCCGAAACATTGAGCGGAACTTCCGAATGCTCGTCCGTATCAAATACGAATTTTCGCTTTGTCAGAACGTCATACAGCAGATGCAGCAGTTCGGATAAAGCGTGTGTACCGAATATAAGATCGACCTGTTTGTAGGTACTGCGTATTTTGTCAACAGTTTTTGATTCCTGCGCCATACAGCCGCAAAGACCTATTATCAAGTCGGGATTTTTTTCTTTGAGATGTTTGAGTTCGCCTATCATACCATATACTTTGTTTTCGGCGTTCTCACGAACAGCGCAGGTATTGTACAGTATAAGCTGTGCCGAGTCGGGTTCGGAAGTTATTCCGTAGCCGCAGCTTGAAAGCAAGCCTAAGATACGTTCCCCATCGCTGACATTCTGCTGACAGCCGAAGCTATGTACATAGCAAAGCGGTATTTCGCTGCTTTTACTGATAAGCTTTTTTACTTTTTCTATATATTCGGTCAAAACAAATTCGCTCCTTAAATCTATCTATGGACAAATTTTATTATATCACTTTTTTGCTTCGATTGCAACTAAAATCGTATATTTTTCACACAGAAAACAAAAATGCAGACAAAATGCGCAAACTGAGGTTCGGCAGATCGTCTGCATTGAGTTTAATGTTCAGGGCAATTATTGTCAGAGAGCATTTTAATTGCAGTCACAGTCACATTTTTTCTTTTCGTTTTTATCGCAGCAGCCGTATTTCGTAGCGTCTGATGAAGGCTGAGGGAAGAACTGCTCTGACGGGAATTCAAGCTTATCGAAAACATCACACGGTGATTCGCCCGTATCGGTCAGTGAACAATCCTTGCAGGGTATGCAGTAATCATAAGCAGGAACGATTATCGATACCGGACGTGAAAGCTGGATTATCGAGAAAAGTCCGAGCGAAACGGTAAGTACACGTTCGCACGGTTTGGGTTCTTCCTCACACGGCTTGCAGCAATGCGGCGGATATGGCTTCTTACAAGCCAATTTTGTATCAAGTGCGATCGGGTCAAGCACACGGACCGTTGCTTTCGGCATACTTGCAGCATCATTGCAGCAGCTGCACTCATTACATTCAACGTCAGTCGGCAAAAGATCCTGATCGCTTGTAAAGACCTTGGACGTGCCCTCGCTGCCGTAGAGAATTACCCTCTTGTTCCATAAGGCTGTTCCGCAAAGTATAGTTCCTGCCTGATTTTTGCAGAAACCCTGTGTGAAAGCTTCAGCTGTGATCTTGAAACGATAAGTAATATCAACTGCATAGAAACCGTTTTTGAACGGAACGGGATCAACTGAAATGCAGGTGACTTCGACTTCTGCGCAGCGTGTTCGCACGATGTCCATTTCATCTGTGATCGGCGCAGAATCCTGTGTGAGTGTTATCGGCAGATCATATATGCAGTCACGGTCGGAGCAGCTGTCGAAGATCCGCTGAACATCAACGCATACTGCTTCTTTAAAGCAGTCATTCAATTCGCTCATAAAAAACCTCCTGTAAATAATATTTAAGCAAATCAAATTGCTTCGGGGGTTCTCTAAAACCGATACACGCAGCCGCATATTTTGTGGCAGAGGGTTATAGAGTTTCCCTTCCATACATATTATTCACAGAAGGCTGAAAAGGTTACTTATCTTATAATTTTATGAGTTTTTATCGGTGGTATGGAATGTTTTAAGGTTGCCGATCTTTTCGTTGCGCTCGGAAAGAACTTTTTCAACATCGCTCCATTCAAGTCCCTGATTTACGCAGAGAACCATAACGTGATAAATAAGGTCATTTATCTCGTTCATAAGCTCGTCATTGTCGCCGTTCTTGGCTGCGATAACAGTTTCTGTAGCTTCTTCACCGACCTTTTTGCAGATCTTGTCAACGCCCTTTTCGTAAAGGTAGCAGGTGTAAGATTTTTCGGGAGCATTTCCCTCGTCAAAAGCCTTTTTGCGAAGCTTTAAAACTTCAAATATTTCTTCATAAACTGTCATAGTCAGTTTCCTTTCTTTTCGTTTAAATTTATGAGCTTCATCGTGTCCATGTCAAGCTCACGGTAGTAGCAGTTGTTCGCAACTCCGTTGTAACTTGTGTGGCAGATATTTCCCTTGTCGGGTGTTACCTGAAAGACGAGTGAATTCTGCTCGCAGTTGACAAAAATATGGTTAAGTGTGAATGTATTTCCCGATTCTGCGCCCTTGAACCAAAGCCGGTTGCGCGAAGTACTCCAGAAAACGGCTTTTTTAAGACGGATAGATTCCTTTAACGCCGCTTCATTTATGTAAGCAACGAGAATAACTTCTTTTGTCAGTATATTCTGAACCGCAACGGGAATTACATGGTTTTCCGATGAAATATTGTTTATCTTTTCCCAGTCGAGCATAAGCTCGTTAGTTTCTTCGATAAGTCCCATTTTCTACTCCAAATCTGATTTTTTATGTTGCTCTTACAGGTATATCATGACGAGCAAGTTCTCGTTTGACCTGACCGACTGTAAGCTCTTTATAGTGGAAAAGTGAAGCCGCAAGAGCCGCCGATGCGTTTGTCTTTTCAAATACTTCCGTGAAATGTTCAAGCTTTCCGCAACCGCCGCTTGCGATAACCGGTATCTTTACAACACTGCATACAGCATTGAGCATATCAAGGTCAAAGCCGCCCTTTACGCCGTCCGTGTCCATCGAGGTGAGAAGTATCTCCCCTGCTCCAAGTTCTTCGGCTTTCTTCGCCCATTCAACAGCATCAATGCCCATATCGATACGTCCGCCGTTTATAACAACTGTGTAGTGACCGTCCTCACATTTCTTTGCATCGATGGCTACAACAACACACTGACAGCCGAAAATATCAGCAGCTTCTTTTATAAGCTGAGGATTTTTTACAGCCGCAGAGTTTACCGAAACCTTATCTGCACCTGCACGGAGAGTATCACGAAAATCCTCTATCGTTCTGATACCGCCGCCGACTGTGAGCGGAACGAAAACTTTCTGTGCTGTTCTGCGTACAACATCGAGCATAGTTCCCCTGCCCTCGTTTGATGCCGTTATATCAAGGAAAACTATTTCGTCTGCGCCTTGTCTGTCATATTCGGCGGCACATTCAACGGGGTCGCCGACTTCTTTTATTCCGACAAAATTTATGCCCTTTACTACCTTTCCGTCACGAACATCAAGGCAAGGGATTATTCTTTTTGCAAGCATGTTTATATCCTCCCGTCAGACAAGTTCCGAAAAGTTTTTGAGCATTTTAAGACCTGCTTTGCCGCTCTTTTCGGGGTGGAACTGCGTTCCGATAACATATTTTCCGTCATAAACGAGAGCTGTTACCTTTCCGCCGTAATCGCAGTAAGCTGCAATGCTGTCATCATCGCATTTTGCAGCATAAGAATGAACGAAATAAACATACTCGCCCTCGGGAATACCCTTTAGAATGGGACATTCCTTGTTATATACAAGGCTGTTCCAGCCCATGTGCGGAACGGAAAGTTCTTCTCGTTCGATCTTTTCAACGCTGCCCTTTATAAGTCCAAGTCCGTCCGTTTCCTCAAACTCATATCCCTTGTCGAAGATAAGCTGCATTCCAAGGCAGATACCGAGAAAAGGCTTGATCTTTGCCTGCTCCTTTATCGTTGGAACAAGACCGCTTTCGTTGAGCTTTTTCATTGCCCAAGGAAAAGCGCCTACACCGGGAAGAATTATTCGGTCGGCGTTTTCAAGGTCTTTTGCGTCTGCCGTGAGTTTGTTTTCAATGTCAAGAAAATCAAGTGCATTTTTTACGCTGAAAATGTTTCCTGCGCCGTAGTCAACAATTGCGATCATTTACAAAACTCCCTTTGTGGAAAGTACAGCGCCGCCGTTCTGCTTTGCTGCGATTTTTAAAGCGTGTGCGCAGGCTTTGAACAAAGCCTCGATTATGTGGTGATCGTTCCTGCCGTATTTTTCAAGAACGTGAAGTGTAAGACCGGCATTGAAAGCGAATGCACGGAAAAATTCTTCGGTAAGGCAGTTGTCGAACTGTCCCGTTCTGTCATCGCTGAAATTCGCATCAAAAACAAGGAACGGGCGATTGCTGATATCAACGCAAGCAAAGCCGAGAGCTTCGTCCATAGGGATATATGCGCTGCCATAGCGCTCAATGCCGCTCATGTCACCGATAGCAAGCTTGAAAGCCTGACCGAGCACGATCCCCGTGTCTTCAACGGTGTGGTGAGCATCAACGTAGAGGTCGCCCTCCGCTTTTACGGTAAGATCAAAGCCGCTGTGAACGCCGAGTGCTGTGAGCATGTGGTCGAAGAATCCGATGCCCGTTGATATATCGGTCTTTCCGTTTCCGTCGAGGTCTATTTTTACATAAATATCGGTTTCACGGGTCTTTCTTGTGAGTTCTGCTGCTCGCATCTTTGCCCCTCCTTACATTGCGGAAAGAATTTCGTCAAGAGCAGTTATTACCGCCTTGTTTTCTTCCTTTGTTCCTGCGGAAATTCTTAAATAGCCGCCCATAAAGCGAACTGCAATAGAGCGTTCAAGCAGCTTTGCGTGTATCTCCTTGGCGGAAGCTGTTTTTATGAAGATAAAATTCGTAACGGAATCGAATACCTTTTCAAGCTTTGTATATTTTACTGCAAGTTCATCGAGCGCAGCCTGAAGTTCATCTCTGCTGCTGATTATCTCACTGCAAAGCTCATTTAAGATATCCTTTTCGTTCAGAATAAGTGTGCCGACAGCCTGCTCGATAGAGTCGGTATTGTATGGCGACTTAACAGCACGAAGCGCATTTGTTATCATCGGACAAGCGACAGCAAAGCCAAGTCTTATAGCTGCAAGACCGATAGATTTCGAGCAAGTTTTGAGAATGATAAGGTTGTCAAGCTCGGGAACTTTGTCGAGGATACTCTGATCCCAGAAGTCCATATACGCCTCGTCAACAACTACAAGACAGCTTACACCCTTAACAAGACGGATAACGTCCTCACGCTTTAAGCCGAGCGAAGTCGGGTTGCATGGATTTGAGAAAATAAGAGCCTTTACATCGTTGTTATTGCAGTATTCAATAACTTTGTCAACGTCTATTTTCAAGGTCACACTGTCTTTGGGGAGATTTGTGACTTTAAGCTCGTACAGCTCGCTGTAGAAAGCATACATTGAAAAATCCGGCGAAAGTGTAAGCACCTTGTCCCCTTTTTCAAGAAAACAGCCGCAGATAATGCTGATAAGCTCGTCCGAGCCGTTGCCTGCCGTTACATACTGCGGATCAAGACCATAAAGGTCGGAAAATGCTTTTATAACCTTTGATGCGGTCGGATCCGGATAACGGTTGAGCGCAACATTCTTTACGACTTCGGCAATTTTCTCGCCGAGCATTTCATTTATATTGAAACAGGATTCGTTTGCGTCAAGTCTGATTTTATAATTGCCCTCAATGGGGTCATAGGCCTCAACTCTTTTGAGCTTGCTGTTAAGTTCGTACATTCTTGTTCCTCCTGCGGAATTATTCAAATCTTACCTTGATAGCATTAGCGTGAGCAGTAAGTCCCTCACGTTCCGCAACGCATACGATATCGTCCTTTGCGTCCATAAGAGCCTGCTCTGTGTAGTAGATAAAGCTTGAACGTTTTGTGAAGCTGTTTACGGAGAGCGGAGAGAAAAATCTTGCCGTGCCGCTTGTCGGAAGAACGTGGTTAGGACCTGCATAGTAGTCGCCGAGCGGTTCGGGAGCATACTTTCCGAGGAAGATAGAACCAACATTGTCAAGCTGACCGAGATACTGCATAGGATTGTCTACCTGCATCTCAAGGTGTTCGGGAGCAAGACCGTTTGCAAGCTCGATAGCGTCCGAAATGCTCTTTGCAATGATAACAGCACCGTAGTTATCGAGCGACTGGTCGATAATAGCCTTACGGGAAAGCGACTCTTTCTGACGTTCGATCTCAGCAATTGTCTTATCGGCAATTTTTTCGCTTGTTGTGATAAGAATTGCAGATGCGAGAACATCGTGTTCAGCCTGCGACATAAGGTCAGCGGCGAGATACTTCGGGTCAGCGGTTTCATCAGCTACAACAAGAATTTCGCTCGGACCTGCGACCATATCGATATCTACCATACCGAAAAGAAGTTTCTTCGCTGTTGCAACAAAGATATTTCCGGGTCCGACGATCTTGTCTACCTTTGGGATCTCCTCTGTGCCATAAGCGAGTGCAGCAATTGCCTGAGCACCGCCTGCCATAAATATTCTGTCAACGCCGCAGATAGCAGCCGCAACAAGAATATCCTTGTTAGGTGTGCCGTCTTTCTTCGGCGGTGTTACCATGATAATTTCCTTAACGCCTGCGATTTTTGCAGGGATAGCGTTCATAAGTACAGATGACGGATAAGCAGCCGTGCCGCCGGGAACGTAAAGACCAACTCTTTCAAGTCCTCTTACTCTCTGACCGAGGATAACTCCGTTAGAAAGCGGATTGATGAAACCCTGCTCTTTCTGACGGTTATGGAAGTCGGTAATGTTTTCCTGTGCATTGAGAAGAGCATTTACAAATTCGGGATCAGCCTCTGTGAGAGCATCATTGATGACTTCTCTCGGAACTTCATAATACTGTGGGAGCTTGCCGTCAAATTTGAGTGTATAATCTTTTACAGCCTTATCTCCGCCGTTTTTAACGGTTTCAATTATCTCGCTGACAATTTCGCCGACCTTTTTGTCCTTTTCGCCGTTGCGCTTTTCAACTTCTTTGAGGAAGTTCTTTTCATCTGTTCCGTTTGCGATAATTTTCTGAATCATTTTATATGCACTTCTTTCTATCAAAGATTTTCTTCAATCGACTTTATAAGCTCTTCAATTTCCTGCTGACGAATTTTAAGGCTTACTGTATTTACAATAAGACGAGCGGAGATCGGTGCAACATCTTCAAATACTTCAAGTCCGTTTTCTTTAAGTGTTGTTCCCGTTTCAACGATATCAACAATAGCGTCCGCAAGGTCGAGGAGCGGAGCAAGCTCAACACTGCCCTCGATCTTTACGATATCAACATCCATTCCCTTTTTCTCAAAGAAGGAGCGTGAAACATTTGGATACTTTGTAGCAATAGTTTTTACGTTGAAGCCCTCATAGAAGTTTGTACCCTTTTTTCCTGCAAGAGCAAATTTGCATCTGCCGAAGCCGAGGTCTGCAACTTCAAAGAATTTGCCGCTCATCTCCATAATAGTGTCTTTTCCGACAACGCCCATATCGCATACACCGTGTTCAACATAAGTGATAACATCGGCAGCCTTTGCGAGAACGACTTCTATCCTGTCACCAACCGGGAGAATAAGCTTTCTGCCCTTATCATGGACAGCCGAGCAGTCATAACCTATCTTTTCGAGAAGTCCGACAGTATCTTTTTCAAGTCTGCCCTTTGTGAGAGCAATACGCAGTTTTCTGTTTTCGTTATTCATTTCTCAGCCCTCCACAGTCATCTCAGTTGTTTTATCGGAAACGCAGATAACTTTCTTTATACCGTATTCACGGGCATAATTCTTCGTTTCTTCGAGCGAATCAAATACGGAATTGAGCGCGATCTTTCCCTCTGAGCCAAGCTTTGAAACAAGCTTCAAGCCTTCTATAACATAACCGTCCTTTGCAAAAACTATCACATCGGCAGCAGGAGCTTTAACTGTTTCTCTTCGCTTTAATACGGTCGATACAGCGTCAACGTTGATTGCAAAACCCGTTGCGGGAACATCATATCCGAATTCGGCAAGAAGATGATTATATCTGCCGCCCGAAAGAACAGCATCGCCATAGCCTTCAAGATACCCCTTGATAACAGCGCCCGTGTAGTAATGCATCTTGTTTACGATACCGAGGTCAACTGTGATCTTTCCGTCGTAACCGAGTGAAAGCAGGCTGGTATAAAGCGCTTTGAGCTCTGCAAGTATCCGATCTATCTCGCTGTCGTTCATAAGCTCCGCAGCTTTGTCGAAAACCTCAACTCCGCCGAAAAGACGGGGAAGCTGTTTGAGTGCATTCGTCACTTCGGTATCACCGATAGAATCGAGCAGATCGTTGAGCGCTGGATAGTTTTTTACTTCGATAAGGCTTCTGATCTCTTCTCTTGTTTCTTCGGTAACGGGGAGCTTTTCCACAAGCTTTCTGAAAAGACCGATGTTTCCGAGTTCAAGACGGAATTTGTCATTATCGCAGGAAGAAAGGACTTCGATAGCTGTTGTTATAACTTCAAGGTCGGCTCTTTTTGAGTCCGAACCGATAAGCTCGATACCCATCTGCTTTATTTCATCACTTCTGCCGCGCATTGAAGATTTGCTGCGATAAACGTTCTGATTATAGAACATTCGGAGCGGAAGCTTTGCTTCACGAAGTCTTGTTGCTGCAACACGTGCGATAGGCATTGTTGAATCGGGGCGAACAACGAGAAGTCTGCCCTTATTGTCAACAAGCTTATACATACTTTCCTGCGGAAAGTAACGTGAACGCAGGTTGAACACATCAAAAAATTCAATGCCTGGTGTTTTTATCTCGCAATAACCCTTGGACTTGAAAATATCGGATATCTTCTTCTCAACACTGTTTCTTATAACGCAGTCCTCAAAAAGAAGATCTTTTGTACCCTCGGGAGTTATCAAATCAAATCTTTTCATAGCTTTAAGCTCCTGTAATTCATCGTGATAAAGTGTTACTATGTTATTATAGTAGCATAGTAATATCAATTTGTCAATAGTTTGCCGAAAATTTTGGACAAAATCGACTTAACATTCCAAAATAATAGCATTTTGCTTGGTAATTTCGCATAGCATAACCTTAAAACAGGCTCATCTGGTCAGATTTCGGCAGATCACCCATTGCGCCGATAGATTCAAGAATTTCGATAACGGTCTTTGTTGCACCGCTTCGCTCCTGCAGTTCATCTATCGAAAGCAACGGACCTTGCTGAACGGCTTCATAAATAGATGTTCCTGCATTTGCTCCAATGCCTGCCGCTGCACAGAACGGAAGTCTTATCTTGCCGTCCTCAATTGTGTAATCCGTACCGTGCGACTTGTAAATATTTATCGGCAGGAATTCATAACCACGCTGCATCATCTCATTTATTATCATGAGCATATCCATTGTGGAGGTTTCCTTTGCCGAACGGTCATTGCCCTTTTTCTTGAGTTCGTCAAGACGGTAGCGAACCGCTTCTTTTCCTGCAACTGCCGATTCAGCGTCAAAATCTTCGCCTCGTACGGTAAATATCGTCGCATAGAACGCAAGCGGATAATAGACCTTGAACCACGCAAGACGGTTTGCGGAAATAACGTAAGCTGCGGCGTGGGCTTTCGGGAACATATACTTGATCTTCAAACAGCTGTCAATGTACCACTGCGGAACATCGTGAGCAAGCATATCCTGCTTCATTTCTTCCGTGAGCAGCTTAGGCGCTTTGCCCTTTCGGGTTATCTCCATGATCTTGAACGCCGTTTTCGGTTCAACGCCGTGATAAATAAGATATGTCATAATACCGTCACGGCAGCCGATAACTTCGGAGATCGTACAAATTCCGTTTTTGATAAGATCCTGCGCATTGCCGAGCCAAACGTCAGTACCGTGTGAAAGTCCCGATATCTGCAAAAGGTCGGAAAATTTCTTCGGCTGTGCGTCCATGAGCATCTGACGGGCAAAGCCTGTACCCATTTCAGGGATAGCAAGCGTTCCCGTTAGGCTGTCTATCTGTTCGGGAGTGACGCCCAAAGCTTCTGTCGAGGTGTAAAGGCTCATTACCTTTTCATCGCCCGGGAAGATATCATCGGTCTTAATGCCAGTGAGGTCTTCGAGATGCTTATAGAGCGTCGGCACATCGTGTCCGAGTTCGTCGAGCTTCAAAATAGTATCATGAAGTGAATGGAAGTCGAAGTGCGTTGTTATAAAATTGGATTCAGGGTCATCGGCAGGGTGCTGAACGGGGGTGAAGTCATAAACCTCAAATTTTGACGGTACAACGACCATTCCTCCGGGGTGCTGCGAGGTTGTTCGCTTTATGCCCGTGCAGCCGATAGTAAGTCGGGATATCTCTGCCTTTGTTGCAGTCTGCCCCGTTTCTTCAAGGTAGTGCATAACATAGCCGTAAGCGGTCTTGTCTGCGACCGAGCCGATCGTTCCTGCCTTGAACACATTGTCAACGCCGAACAGCTCTTCCGTATATTTATGTGCAAAGGTCTGATATTCGCCCGAGAAGTTAAGGTCGATATCAGGCGCTTTGTCGCCGTCAAAGCCGAGGAACGTTTCAAACGGGATATCGTGACCGTTTCGGTTCATAGGGATATTGCAATTCGGACAATCCTTTGGCGGCAGGTCAAAGCCTGAGCTTATCGAACCGTCCGTGATGAATTCACTGTGTTTGCATTTAGGGCAGATATAATGCGGCGGAAGCGGATTTACCTCCGAAATTCCTGCCATTGAAGCAACGAATGAAGAACCTACCGAACCTCGCGAACCAACTTGGTATCCGTGTTCGTTTGAGTTTGCAACGAGCTTTTGTGCGATCATATAAAGCACAGAGAAGCCGTGCTTTATAATAGAAGTAAGCTCCTTATCCAGTCGCTTTTCAACCAGTTCGGGAAGCGGATCGCCGTATATTTCCTTGCACCTTGCCCAGGTGATGCGCTGAAGGTCTTCTTCCGCACCCTCAATTTCAGGCGTGAATGTTCCGGGTGGTATCGGTACAATATCGGGGTTTACCATATCCGCAATAAGGTTCGTATTCGTTACAACGACCTCATAAGCCTTTTCCTTTCCAAGATATGCGAATTCTTCAAGCATCTCATCGGTAGTTCTAAGATAAAGCGGCGGCTGATTCGCAGCGTCAGCCATTTTCAGACCGCCCTGCTGTAAGATCCTTCGGAAAATAGCATCGGACTTGTCCATAAAATGAACGTCGCAGGTCGCAACAACGGGTATTCCAAGCTCATCTCCGACCTTAACGACCTTTTTATTGAGTTCCTGCAGGTCTTCAATAGTGTTTATTGACGGCTGATCGGGGTCACGGATCAGGAACTCGTTGTTTCCGACCGGCTGAATTTCAAGATAATCGTAAAAGCCTGCGATCTCCTTTATTTCGTCCCAGGGCCGGCCGTCTTTTATTGCAGTGAAAAGCTCACCTGCTTCGCAGGCACTTCCGAGAATAAGACCCTCACGGTGCTTCATAACCTCCGATATAGGGATTCTCGGACGGCGGCGGTAATATTTGAGGTTACTGAATGAAATAAGCTTGTAAAGATTTTTCAGTCCGATAGCATCTTTTACAAGTATTATCTGGTGATACATTTTAAGCAGTCTCGGGTCAACGTCTTTAACGCAGGCGTTTATCTCCGAAATTCGCTGTACACCCTTTTCGGCAACAAGCCTTGCTGCAAGCTTAACAAAAATTCGTGCAAGCATTTTAGCATCGTCATCTGCACGGTGGTGGTCGAATTCACCAAGCTTTAATTCCTTTGCAACACTGTCAAGCTTGTGGCGTTTAAGTTCGGGAAGCATACTTCGGCTCATTACAACAGTATCTACCATTGTGAAATGAAATTCGATACCGTATCGCAGGCAGCCCGCTTCGATAAACGAACAGTCAAAGCCTGCGTTATGCGCTATAAGTACGGGTGCTTCTCCGCAGAATTCGATAAATTGGCGAAGCGCTTCTTCCTGCGAGGGAGCGTCCTTTACATCATCGTTAGTGATGCTTGTGAGCTTCGTTATCCTTTCGGGAATGTCTTTTCCAGGGTTTACAAAGGTTTGAAATGATTCTTCAATTTCAAGGTTGCGGACTTTTACTGCACCTATTTCAATGATTCGTTCAGCTTCGGCATTGAAACCCGTGGTTTCAAGGTCGAACACGATAAGCTCGTCCTTTATATCCTTGTCACGGAATAAACGGACAGCTTCGGTGCAGTCATTTACGGAATAAGCCTCACAGCCGTAAATCACCTTAAAATCACCGCCGCCTTTGCGTATATCCGCAACGGTAGAGCTTGCTTCGGGGAAAGCTTGAACAACGCCGTGGTCTGTTATTGCGATAGCCTTGTGTCCCCACTTGAATGCACGTTTGATAAGCTTTGAAACGGGAGTTATTGCGTCCATCATCGATATATTCGAGTGCATATGAAGCTCGACGCGCTTTGTTTCGGCGCTGTCTGTTTTTTCAACACGCTGTACTTTCATTATATCGTTTGCTTTGAAAACAAGCTCATTTTCAAATGTATCAAATTCGGTTCGTCCTCTTACAAGAACAGTTCCGCCCTTTGCAAATTTTGCAAGAATATTTTCATCGTCTTTATTTTCAAAGCTTTTTATCGAGATCGAACTTGTATAGTCTGTGATGCTGAGGCTGACAACTCGTTTTTCTCCGTTTTTGGTGCGAATTTCTTTCTCCTTGTAGTCAAAAGCATCACCCCAGATAACTATATTGCTGACCTTTCCCTGAATATCGGCAATATTCACGGGAGGAGCTTCGATCTTTCGTCCTCTCAGAATTTCAGCATTTTCGGAAAGTATCGGCAGATCCTTATAGTCAAGCGTTACGATATTATCAGCGGAAATTTCCGTATCAAACGCTGCAAAAGGATCGGACGGCGGTGCATCGGGTATCGGCATACTTGCCATATAAGCTTCAACGTCACGCTGATAGTTCTCATGCCGGTTTTCTGCGGTAGAAAGTGATTTAAGCTCGACAGAATACTCGACCTGAAAATATTCGCGGATAATTCTTGACATTTCACGCTCAAAACCAGCCTTTATAAGCATATCCGCACCTGCGCCTTTGATTGCGATGATCACCTTTTTATCCTTATCATCTATGCTGTACATCGCACCCTTGAAACAGCCGTTTATCAGTGAAATCTTCTTTTTCAGCTGAACAACAAGCTCAGGCAGTGCTTTATCGCTGAAAAGGTTCGGCGCATATCTGCAAATCAGGCTTACAGCAGTATTGAGCGCTTTTCCAAGTCCGTTTTCAAAGTCGGCTATGTATTCGCCGCTTTGAAGCTGAGCGAACGAAGCATAAATATATATATCCGAAAAATTCGGTGTATATTGCAGTTTCAGAATATCTCCCCTGCCGATCGAATTCGGTATCAGCTCGGTATATTCCGAAAAAAGCTCTTTTATAAGCAATTATTTCAACTCCTAAATATGCGGTCAGTCGTTTTCAACAGCTTTTATCTCGGCGATAAGCTCTTCAAGGATTTTATCTTCGGGTATCTTTCTTATAACTTCGCCCTTTTTGAATAAGACTGCACAGCCGTCACCGCCTGCGATCCCTATATCGGCTTCACGTGCCTCGCCCGGACCGTTGACAACACAGCCCATAACAGCAACGGTTATATCCTTGTCAAGATCTTTTATAGCAGCTTCAACTTTTTGTGCAAGCGAAATAAGGTCGATTCTTGTTCTTCCGCAGGTCGGGCAGGAAACAAGCTTCACGCCGCTTCCCTTGCCAACTGCTTTGAGGATATCCTTTGCCGCGTAAACCTCCTCAACGGGATCAGCGGTGAGCGAAACACGGATAGTTTCGCCGATGCCGTCACAAAGAAGTGAACCGATTCCGACAGCGGATTTAATAAGTCCCATTCGTGCCGTTCCGGCTTCGGTAACTCCCAAATGAAGCGGATAATCACATTTCTGCGCAAGCAGGCGATATGCTTCTATCATCGTTTTAACGTCCGAAGATTTTATCGAAATAACAATATCGTCAAAATTGCACTGTTCAAGCAGCGCTGCGTGACCGAGCGCACTTTCTACGAGCGCCTCTGCGGTTGGAGCACCGTATTTTGCAAGAATTTCTCTTTCAAGCGAACCCGAGTTCACGCCTATTCTTATAGGTATATTTTTCTGTCTGCAAATTTCAGCAACAGTTTTTACTCTGTCCTGACCGCCGATATTTCCCGGATTTATACGAATTTTATCTATACCGAGTTCAGCGCTTTTCAATGCAAGCCGATAATCAAAATGAATATCTGCAACGAGCGGCACGGAAACCTCTTTTTTTATTGCAGGAATAAGCTCAAGAGCCTTTTCATCGGGAATTGCGGCTCTGATTATGTCACAGCCTGCTTCTTCAAGGCTTTTTGCCTGACGAACGCTTGCTTCTATATCATAAGACGGAGTATTCAGCATCGACTGAACGTAAATTCTCTTTCCGTCAAAGGACAGATCTTTTAATTTTACGGGTTTAACTTTACGCATAAGTTCCTCCGTTTTCAGCGGTTTACGAAAATATTTTTTACATCATTGAATGTTACGGCTATCATCAGCAGCATAAGAAGCGCCAGTCCGACGAAATGAATCATTCCCTCGGTTTCGGCTTTCATCGGCTTTCTGCGTATCGCTTCGATAACAAGAAATACAAAGCGTCCGCCGTCAAGCGCAGGTATAGGGAGAAGATTGAATATTCCGATATTTATAGTAATGAGTGACGCAAGCTGGAGCAGAAAATCCCAGTCAAACCCTGCCTCCGTAACAGATGAACCGATAGTCGTGACTATACCGACAGGCCCCTGCAGGTCGTTCAGACCATATTTTCCCGTAACAAGATCACGGAGCGACATCAGAACGATTCTTCCGCAGTAAACAGCATTATTAAAGGCGTATGGAACGATATTTTTTATCGTTATTTTTTCGGCAAGCACCTTAAAATCATATTTAAGTGTGTATTTTCCCGTTGCTTCATCTGTTATCATCGGAAACTCGACACCGTTAAGTTCGACCGTTTCACCGCTGCGCTTAACAGTAAAATCAACGATGCCGTCATCGTCCGTGCTTAAAAGATAAGTGATATCACGGGCGGTAAATATCTTTGTTCCGTTTATCTTTTCGATAGTATCATCTAACTGCAAACCATAACTCGGACTTACAGCATCTTCATCAAAATAGACTATTCTTGAAGAAACGCCAACGCCGCTCACAAGCATTGCAACGATAGAAATAACAAATCCCAGCACAAGATTCATAAATGCGCCTGCAAGAATTACTGCCATTTTGGCAGGAACAGGTTTTTTTCTGAAAGAATTCGGGTCGTCTGAATCCTCGTCCTCTCCCATAGAGCAAAAACCTCCAAGCGGAAGAAGTCTGAGCGAAAAAGTCGTTTCTTTGCCCTTTTTCTGATATATAACAGGACCCATTCCTATCGCAAATTCTGTCACTCTTACCTTGCATAGCTTTGCCGTGATATAGTGACCGAATTCGTGTACGATAACTATGATGCCGAAGATGAAAATGCCGATGATGATCGATAAAAATGTTTTCATTAAAGCTGTACTCTCCTATAAACGAATTCTCTTGCAGCGGCATCTGCGGCAGCAACATCATCGTATGAAGTAATGTTTGCCAACCTGAATTCTTCAAGCGCTTCCATTGCAAGTTCGCCAATTTTAAGAAATGATATTTTTTCATTAAGGAACAGCCGAACCGCTTCTTCGTTTACGCTATTCACAATGCATGGATAAGCACCGCCAAGCTTTATGGCTTTTATCGCAGCAGAAAGACAATCGAATGTTTCAAAATCGGGTTTGAAGAATGTAAGTGTTCCGCAATCTGTAAGGGACAAAGGCTTTACATCGCAGTCAACTCTGTCAGGATATAAAAGAGCATACTGGATAGGTATTTTCATATCGGGAGTTCCGAGCTGTCCGATGACCGAATAGTCATTATATTCGACAGCCGAATGAAGTATGCTCTCTCGGTTCACGACAATTTCAATCTGCTCGGGAGCAACTCCGAAAAGCCATTTTGCTTCGATGAATTCAAGACCCTTGTTCATAAGAGTTGCCGAATCGATAGTTATTTTGTTTCCCATACTCCAGTTAGGGTGTTTGAGCGCATCGGCAGGAGTAACACCTCTCAGTTCATCTTTTGTTCTGCCGAAGAAAGGACCTCCCGAAGCTGTGAGTATAATTTTGCGAAGTTCTTTACGGTCATTGCCCTGCAGACATTGGAATATAGCCGAATGTTCGCTGTCGATAGGATATATTTTTACACCTTTTTCGGCAGCTGCTTTCATTACAAGCTCACCGCCCGCAACAAGAGTTTCTTTATTTGCAAGAGCAATATCTCTGCCTGCTTCGATTGCTTTGAGCGTTGGCAAAAGTCCGACCATTCCGACTACCGAATTGACGAATTTATCAGCTTCAATAACGGCTGCTTGGCAAAGTCCTTCCATACCGCAGCCAATCTCAACGTCAATATCAGCGGTAAGTGCTTTCAATTCTGAATATTTGCTTTCATCAAAAATGCAGATATATTCCGGTTTGAATTCATGCGCCTGCTCCGCAAGACGTTTTACACTGCAGCCCGCAACAAGAGCTTTGATTTTGATATTATGCTTTCGGCAAACATCAAGTGTCTGCTCACCTATAGAACCTGTCGAACCGATAAGAGATATTGTTTCCATTTATAAAATAGCTCACTCCCAAAAATCAATTTTAGGGTATGCTTGTTTTGCATACCCTAAACATTAATTGAAAATTGCAAAATATTTAAATGCAAGTGCCATAAATGGCGCAACGACAAGAACACTGTCGAAACGGTCAAGCACTCCGCCGTGACCGGGCATTATTTTACCGAAATCCTTTATATTGTTCTGACGTTTTATAAGCGAAGCCGAAAGGTCACCGACCATACTCAAAAGGCTTGTTATCAGTCCGACAATTCCCGTCCAAACATAGTTCGTAGAAAATTCATAGCCTTTGGAATGCATTATCAGTGTATAAACGACAACGAATATATAAAGTATGATTATGTTTCCGACAACACCGCCAACAGCACCCTCAATAGTTTTTTTAGGTGATATCTCGGGACAAAGCTTATGCTTTCCGAAGAATGTTCCCACAAAATATGCTGCTCCGTCACTGAGCCAAGCGGCCGCAAGACAAAGCACAACATAAAATGCACCATGCGTCTTGTCCATTCTGTTGAGGATAACAAGACAGCTCATCGCCGCAGAACTAAGCACCGTTGAAGCTATCATAAAGCAAAGCTTATCAAAGCTTAACGTTTTATGATATGCGATAAATCCGATCAGCATTACCAGCGTACAGGCAGCTGCAACGATATAGATCACATTGATGCTGCAAAAGTTCGTCAAAAACGGCAGTGCCGCCGCATAAGCAAGACAAACTGCACTGTGGACTTTGTATTGCAGGCATTTGCAATTGGAAAGCAGTTCATAAACAATAAGGAATGACAAAACAGAGATCGATATCTCAAAAACGATCGTATCAGCCAAAAGAACTACTATCACACCAATAGTGATCCCGACAATAGCTGTCAAAATTCTTGTAAGCATAATTTAAACTCCAAAATAAACACCATTTATCTGTTCAGAATAACACTCTTATATTATTATAGAACAGTTATGTACTAAAATATTCATATTATGTCAATTTTATACTCCGCCAAAACGCCGACCTCTTGAAGCATAATCTTCAATCGCTTTATCAAGGTCTTTGGGTAAAAAATCAGGCCAAAGTACATCTGTGAAATAAAGCTCCGCATACGCCGATTGCCATATAAGAAAGTTTGATATTCGCTGTTCGCCGCTTGGACGGATAATCAAGTCAACATCGGGCATAGTTCCTGTGTAAAGCAGACTCGTTATCAGACTTTCATCAATATCGGAAATTCTTATATCCCCGTTTTGAAGCATCTCCGCTGCAGCTTTGACAGAATGGACAATATCATCTCTTCCGCCGTAATTTACAGCTATAGCGAGTGTCATCTCATCAAAATTTTCCGAAGCTTTTTCAAGCTCGATCATTTTGTCCCTCATCTTTGGTTCAAATCGGGATTTATCACCGAGAAAAACAAGTCTTGTTTTATCTTTCGCAAAATCCTTAGCTTCATCAAGATACTGCATAAAAAGCTTCATTATCATATCGACTTCCTGTTTTGGACGTTTCCAGTTTTCGGTTGAAAACGCATAAAAAGTGACATATTTTATTCCAAGCGTTTTGCAGTATCGGGCAATGCGGCGGAACGTCTGCGCACCCTCCGCATGACCTGCGGTTCGGGGAAGTCCCCTTTTCTGCGCCCAACGTCCGTTGCCGTCCATAATAAATCCGATATGCTTCGGAAGTACATTCGCTGTTTTCATCAGATAGACATGATCTCTTTTTCCTTAACGGAAATAACGGAATCAACCTTGTCACAGAATGTATCGGTGACTTTCTGAACGTCCTTTTCGATATCCTTCATATCATCTTCTGTGATCTCGTTATTCTTTTTGAGTGTCTTGAGCTTGTCAAGTGTATCTCTTCTGACATTTCTGATAGTTACCTTAGCTTCTTCGCCGAACTTCTTTACCTGCTTAACGAGTTCCTTACGGCGCTCTTCTGTAGGTTGAGGAAATGCAAGACGGAGAACGTTGCCGTCGTTTGTAGGATTGATGCCGATATCGGAATTGAGGATAGCCTTTTCGATAGCTTTGAGCTGTGTCTTATCCCATGGCTGGATAACAAGGATCCTTGCTTCCGCAACGGAAACAGCAGCCATCTGCTGGATAGGTGTAGGTGTGCCGTAATAGTCAACGAGCACCTTGTCGAGTACAGCAGGGTTAGCTCTTCCTGCTCTTACAGTAGAAAGTTCATGTTCGAGACTGCCGAGGCATTTTTCCATTTTTTCCTGTGCTTTTGTAACGTGTTCGTTCATAATATACTCCTTTACGCGGCTTTTGCCGAATTATTGATTTTTTGTTCTGTCGATAACGATAGTTCCGATCTTCTTGCCGATGCAGGCATCATAGATGTTATCGGGTCTGCTCAGGTCGAATACGATTATAGGCAGGTTGTTGTCCTTACACATTGAAGCAGCTGTGCTGTCCATTACAGCAAGATTCTTTACAAGAATATCGTTGAAGCTGAGTTCATCATATTTTACAGCATCGGGATATTTATTCGGGTCTTTATCATAAACGCCGTCAACCATTGTTGCTTTAAGAACGATGTCAGCGTTTATTTCAGCAGCACGAAGTGTAGAAGCTGTGTCTGTCGAGAAGAATGGGTTGCCCGTACCGCAGCCGAAGATAACAACTCTTCCCTTTTCAAGGTGACGAACAGCCTTGTTGCGAACATAAGGCTCTGCAACCTGATGCATTGCAATAGCGGTCTGTACACGGACATCGACCCCGAGCGATTCAAGAACGTCTGCAACTGCAAGCGCATTCATCGTTGTTGCGAGCATACCTATATGGTCAGCTCTTGTTCTGTCCATAGCACCGCTTGAACGGCCTCTCCAGAAGTTTCCTCCTCCGACAACGATACCCATTTCAACGCCGATATCTGCGCACTTTTTGATGCTTTCGCAAATTGGCGTGATGACAGAATAGTCAAGTCCCGTCTTTTTATCACCGGCGAGAGCTTCACCGCTGAGCTTCAGAAGAACTCTTTTATATTTAGGTACATCAGACATATTAATTTTACTCCTTTGCATAATCTATCTATTTTATTTTACTACATTTTCTCCAATATGTAAAGTGCGAAATGAAAATTTTTCTATAAATTTCACATTCAAGCAATATGCGTTAGCAGAAAATCAGCTATTTCGAGGTAAGTATCTTTTTTAAGCCTGTCGCCGACAGCTTCCGCCTTATTGTCTGAAAGTTTTCCGTCATTGCCTACCAAAAATGTGTTTAGATCAAGAAAATTCACATTGTTTTCGCTTGCAAATTTAAGCAGAAGTGAATTAAAGCTTTCAATATCGGCATTTGTAATCGTTTCGGTCTCATTATCCGCCTTTATAGGTATAGCTGAAACAAGGTAAATTTTCACATTGTCGCTTTTTTCGTTTATATCGGAAATAAGCTGAGATAAACCGTCAAAACCTTGTGACAATGCGGAATCAGAACCCCAAAAAATGTAAAGTGAGCTGTAATCCTTGCCGGTGAGAAAAGAAACTGCTGTGCTTGTCATAATATCCGACGGCGTAAAATTTCCCGTGAAGAGATTATCACGAGAAACTGCTCCATAATCGGACAACCCTCTCATCTGCTCGGGCGCAAGTATCAAAGTGCTGTCAAAATATCCGTCCTGAGCACGTTCGCTTTTTGGGACAGGATTTACAACGCTTATTTTTTCTTCGTATAGCTCATCACTGTCAATATCGGAAGTTTCTTCCGTATTGCTGTTTGAAACGGGAATTGCATCATCACTTTTCATATACAAGGCAAAACAGGCAGCGAAGCTTGCAAATATAAAAAGCAGGATAAATGAAAATCTGAACTTTGCATGCTTCTTTTCTTTTCGTATCTGCATTTTCGTCCTCCGTTTCTTGTGTGAATATTAACAAAATATACTGTGATTATTATATAACATTTTATTTACCTTTTCAATAACTTTAACAATTGTTTAAAAATTATTAAGAATTTTCACTACTTGACAAATCGATATACTAATACTATAATAGAATATATGTTGCCAAAACATAAAGACAGTTCGTTAGTGCCATCCTGTCTATAAACAAAACCAGGACATCATAAACCGTTAAATTCAGGGTATGGTGTTCAGCCATACCCTTTTATTATTCAGGGAGAAAAGCTATGTATATACTTAAAACCGAAGCTTCGTTCGACAGCGCACATTTTCTGAGCGGCTATGACGGAAAATGTTCAAATCTTCACGGTCACCGCTGGAAGATAGAAATTGAAATTGAGAGTGATGAACTTGTTCAGGACGGTCAGTGCCGCGGAATGATAGTCGATTTCGGCGACTTGAAGAATGACTTAAAAAACCTTGCCGATTCGTTCGACCATGCTTTTATATATGAAAAAGGTTCGCTCAAAGAAACGACTATCGCCGCTCTTAAAGATGAAAACTTCCGACTTATCGAAGTTGATTTCCGACCGACCGCGGAGAATTTCTCAAAGTATTTTTACGATGTAATGCAGAACAAGGGTTACAAGGTAAGAACCTTAACAGTATTTGAAACCCCGAACAACTGCGCTTGCTACTGCGGAAAGGACTGATAACGTGGCTAAATTTGAAGTTGTCGAAAAATTTGTCAGCATAAACGGCGAAGGACAAAGAGCAGGACAGCTTGCTGTTTTCATTCGTTTCAAAGGCTGCAACCTCAACTGCGGATACTGCGATACGAAATGGGCAAATGAACCGTCTGCGCCGTTTGAATCAATGAGTGAAAATGAAATTTATGATTATATCAAATCAACAGGTGTAAAGAATGTCACACTTACAGGTGGCGAACCTTTGCTCCGTGATAATATAGGAACTTTGCTTGAACGTCTTGGAAAGGACAATTCGCTCAATATTGAGATAGAAACCAACGGAAGCGTTCTCATTGAACCGTATGCAAGTATTGTTAAGCGTCCAAGCTTTACACTTGATTACAAGCTTGGCGGAAGCGGAATGGAACAATTTATGAAAACCGAGAACTATAAGTTTTTACAAAAATGCGATACTGTAAAATTTGTTGTTTCTTCCGTGAGCGATCTTGAACGTGCTGTCGAGATAATCAAAGAATATGAACTTGATAAAAAATGCGGTGTTTATCTTAGTGCCGTTTTCGGCAAAATCGAACCTGCCGATATCGTTTCATTTATGATAGATAAGAATTTGAACGATGTGAATTTACAATTACAGATGCATAAATTTATATGGGATCCGAACAAGCGGGGTGTTTAAATGAAAAAAGAATTTGACTATGAAGCTATAAAGGAGCATATTCGCGGAATTCTCGTTGCTCTTGGCGAAGATCCCGACAGAGAGGGACTTCGTGAAACTCCTGATCGTGTTGCAAGAATGTACGGCGAGGTTTTCGAGGGCCTTCGATACTCAAATGCAGAAATTGCGGAAATGTTCAATAAATCATTTGAGGACGGATTTTCAAGACACAGCGATGATATCGTTCTTGTAAAGGATATCGAAGTTTTCTCCTACTGCGAACATCACATGGCACTGATGTATGATATGAAAGTATCTGTTGCTTATATTCCTAACGGAAAGGTTCTTGGCTTATCAAAAATTGCAAGAATTGCCGATATGGCTGCAAAGCGTTTACAGCTTCAGGAACGTCTTGGTGCAGATATTGCGGAGATCATCACTCTTGCAAGCGGTTCTCCCGATGTTGCTGTTATAATTGAAGCAAACCACAGTTGTATGACAGCAAGAGGAATAAAAAAGCCGGGTGCAAAGACTGTTTCGACCACTTTCAGAGGACGTTTTGAAACCGAAGCTGCGCTTCAGAACAGACTTTTTATGCAGATGAAAATGTGATAATATGGTAATACTTATAAACGGCAGTTCGCATACGGGCAAAACTCTTCTCGCACAAAAGCTTCTCGAAAAATACCAATATCCGTATCTTTCAATAGATCATCTTAAAATGGGGCTTATACGAAGCGGTCAGACGGAACTTACTCCGTCCGATGATGAAGAGCTTCTCCCCTATCTTTGGAATATCGTAAAAGAGATAATCAAAACCGCAATTGAAAATGAGCAAAATCTTATAGTTGAGGGTTGTTATATTCCTTTTGACTGGAAAGATGATTTTGACGAAAATTATCTGCGGCATATAAAGCTTCTCTGTCTTATAATGACGGAAAAATACATCAATGCACATTTCGCTGATATAAAGCATCACGCAGATGATATCGAAAAGCGTCTTGATGACAGTTGGCTCAATGCAGAAGAGCTTATTTCCGAAAACAAGAAAAATCTTGAATCATGTAAAAAATATGGCTGCAAATATATCCTTATCAACGATGAATATAAAATCGATCCACAAAATTTATAAAGGAGAATGACTATGAAAGCACTTGTTTTATTCAGCGGAGGCGTTGACAGCACGACCTGTCTTGCACTTGCTATTGACAGATACGGAAAGGATAATGTTGTTGCACTCTCCGTTTCTTATGGTCAGAAGCACACAAAAGAAGTTGAAGCTGCTGACAAAATTGCCAAACACTATGGAGTTGAGTTTATAAAGCTTGACCTTTCGGAAATGTTCAGGTTCTCGGACTGCTCGCTGTTGCAGCATTCCGACAAGGAAGTTCCGCATGAAAGCTATGCTGAACAGCTTAAAGAAACCAATGGTTCGCCCGTTTCGACCTATGTTCCGTTCAGAAACGGTCTTTTCATCGCTTCTGCGGCAAGTATCGCCTTGTCTAAGGGCTGCGGCGTTATTCTCTATGGCGCTCACGCCGATGATGCGGCAGGAAACGCTTATCCCGACTGCTCTGAGGTGTTTAACAATGCTATGAATACAGCCGTTTGGGAGGGCAGCGGTCATCAGGTCAAGGTCGAAGCTCCTTTCGTTGGAATGAACAAGGCAGGAGTTGTTAAAAAAGGACTTGAACTCGGTGTTCCTTACGAACTTACTTGGAGTTGCTATGAGGGTCACAACAAGCCATGCGGAGTATGTGGAACTTGCATCGACCGACAGAAAGCATTTGAAGCAAACGGCGTTACCGACCCACTTTTAAAGTAAAGGAGAACGAAAAATGACAGGAAGAAATACCGAAGAAACTCAGGGCATTACACTCCTCGGAAATCAGAAAACCAAGTACCCTACCGACTACGACCCAAACGTGCTTGAAACATTCGTAAACAAGCATCAGGACAACGATTATTTCGTAAAATTCAACTGTCCAGAATTTACAAGCCTTTGCCCTATCACGGGACAGCCTGATTTTGCAACGATATATATTTCCTACGTTCCGTCCGTTAAAATGGTAGAAAGTAAATCATTGAAGCTTTATCTTTACAGCTTCCGCAACCACGGTGATTTCCATGAGGACTGTATGAACATCATTATGAAAGACCTTATCAAGCTTATGGATCCCAAGTATATTGAAGTATGGGGCAAATTCACTCCCCGAGGCGGCATTTCCATCGACCCTTACTGCAACTACGGCAAAAAAGGTACGATGTGGGAACAGGTCGCAGTTGACAGACTTACACACCACGATCTTTATCCCGAAAAAGTCGATAACAGATAATAATAAAAATGCGTGACTTTCATTTCGCAAAAGTCACGCATTTTTTTATTCCGAAATAAGCTTGTTCAAATTATCTGCATATCGTGCGCAGTCATGGAAAAGCTGCGTTTTGATATTTGAAGAAGTGCTGCGTATGTAAAGTACAATAGCATACGGCGAATCGGTATAGACAACAGCCGCCGCACCGAGGGTATAGAAATCGTCCTGAGGGAGAAAGCCGTATTTTTCGCAGACCGTGTATTCTTCAAGCTCGTCCGAGAAAAGATCATTATGCTCGCTGTTTGCAAGGAATTCCTTCATTAGCGCACCGTTCTGATGCTCCTCGTTGAAGAAATAAATATCCTTGAAGTAAACAGCGGTTTCTCTTGCAGTTAGCTTGAACCAGTAGTTGTCATCGGTCATTCGCTCGTCACGGTCAAGTCCCTCTGCAAGCTGATTGAAGCACTCATACCCGATATAATTATAGAGCATTTTATATGCCGTATTGTCGCTATTTTCAATAGCAGCTTTCGCAAGCTCTTCAATGGTGAACTTTGTTCCGACAGGCTGATTATCAATAAGTTCAGAACTTGAATTGAGCATATCTTCGGTCATTTCATAGCTTTGTGAAAGGTCTGTTTCGTTTCCGAGAACTGCTCTTACATAAGGTGCTTTGATGATACTTGCCGCCGAAAATGAAACATCTGCGTTGTATTCGACCGATGCTCCGCTTTCAAGATTCACATACATAAATCCGGCGTCACCGTATTTTTTTATAAGTACATTGTAAAGATCGTCGAGGGCAGCACTTATCTCTTCATTATCGGTATCAATGCCCGATGTGATTATCGTTGAAGGTTCGCCCTCGGACATTGTTTCAAAATCAAAATGGGGTTCATCAACAAGAAGTGTTTGCGCAAGCTTCGGCGTTTCGGGTTCAGCAGGCTCGGTTTCGGTCACTGCCTCGGTCTGCTCCGACGTTGTTTCCGCTTGCCGCTTTCCTCCGCTCGCTATTACCTTAACTACAGTATCACCCGGAGTATATGCTTCCTCGGGAGCGATGCTCTGCGAAAGGATAACGCCCTTTTCATAGTCAGTATCATAGTCATATTCTACATCAAGCGTGAAAAATCTGCTGTAACAGCCGCTGACATCATCGACAGTATAACCGACGATCTTCGGCATTAACTCCTGCACATTGGTAGGTTTGCGAAAGATCACGATACAGGCGACCACAACGAATGCTATCAGCGAAAGTATGATTATTATAACACTGACAAGCTTTTCATTTCTATTGTTCATTAAAGTTCCCTCCTTTTGAAAAGATCACTCAACTGATTTGAGAGAAGCCGCCATGTCTATCTTTTTCAGACGGAAATAGAGCATCATGTTTACAAAAACAGCAAATACTATCGTCAGACCTGCAGCAGCAAAGAAGCAATATGCAGGGATATCGGGTGCAAACATTACCGAATCAACTTCGCAGGTATGTATTACAAAGCCCTCGAAAAAAACTCCGAAAATAAGTCCTGCTATCATTCCCATAAGTGCGGATATCGTGTTCTCACGATAAATATACGCCGCAACCTCGCCGTCATAAAATCCGAGGACTTTTATCGTCGCAAGCTCGTGCAGACGTTCGTTTACGTTTATATTCGTAAGATTGAACATTACAACGAACGCAAGCGCACCTGCGCAGACTATTACAAGGATAACGATAAACGAAAGGCTTTCGACAAGAGTTCGGAAGCTGTCACTTCCACCCGAGGAATAGCTTACCGCAAGCACATCATCACGTTCAACAAGAGCTTCGGAAAGCTCGCTTTCCTTTGATGTATCGTTCATATTGATGTACATAACATTGTTTTTCAGTTCATAGTCAAGTCCAAGCTTATCAAATCCGCCCGAAGCTATAAATACATAGTTGAACGTGTAATTTTCCATTATTCCGATAATCTCAACGGAATGTCCCTGCTCAAAATAAACGCTGTCACCAAGCTTTACATCAAGCAGACGGGCAAGCTTTTCATTTATGACAATACCACTGTCCGAAAGGTCGTAATGTTCTTTTGTCACACGGTTATGGATATCAAAAAAGTTGGAAATGTTGTTCTCATCATCGGGAACGATGAGATAAACTTCCGCAGACCCTTTTTCCGAGTAAAGATCATCGACTTTCTGCATTGCAAACATCGAATTATCAACCAGCCCCGTATCATCAGCGGCTTTTTTGACTTCGGCATAATCAGCTTTGCTGTCATCAAGCGCAGTGACCGCATCATAGAGAAAAACGTTTGAATACTGCCTGTCAACAATGCTCACTATCGAATGACGAAGTCCGAAGCCCGTAACAAGCAGTGCTGTACAACCGCCAATTCCGATTATCATCATTATAACACGGCTTTTGTATCGGAAAAGATTTCGGAATGTTACCTTTGTGGTAAACTTCATCCTGCTCCAGAGCGGAGTTATTCTTTCAAGAAAAATTCTCTTTCCGTTTTTCGGCGGTTTGGGACGCATAAGCTCCGAAGGTTTTGAGATAAGCTCCACACGGCATGCCATAAATGATGAAAGTCCCGTGCAAAGGCAGGCGACAACTGCGCAGTAGAGCGCATAATCCCACCTGAATGATGCACTGAAGGTTTCAAAGGAGTACATTGATTTATAGCAGGAGAAAATAAGCTTCGGGATTGTCCCAAGTCCAAGCGCAACGCCTGCAATAACTCCGGGGATGCTTGCAAGGACAGCATAAAGAATGTACTGTCCCATTATTTCGCCGTAACCGTAGCCGAGCGCCTTGAACGTACCCGTCTGGATACGCTGTTCCTCGACCATTCGTGTCATTGTCGTCCAGCAAACGAGTGCTGCAATAAGAATAAAGAATACAGGGAATACCTTTGCGATAGCATCGACCTTATCGCAGTCTTCACCGTAATTTCCGAATGACGGATAAATATCACTGCGGTTCATCACATACCATTTTGCGTCTTTTGTCTTGTCGGCAACCTCTTTTTCGGCATCGGCTATCTCCGTCTGTGCATCTTTGAGCTTCTCTTCGCCTTCTGTAATTTCGTCAGCGGCATTGTCAAGCTCCGAACGTGCCTCGGCAAGCTTGTCCGAATTCTCCGTTATCCAATCATTGATCGTCGAAATATACTGTTCAAGTCCGTTTTTGCAGGCAGCCTTTGTGCCGTTGTCATATTCGGCAGGAACAGACATATATCCCGTCAAAAGCTGAACAAGGTCATCGTCAGCCGAAAAGAAATCGCCCTGATCCAATTCGTCAATAACATCGGAAATTTCGCTTTGATCGGAAACGGCAGCTGTTTCATAATCGGAAAGAACCTCATTAAGCTTTTCCGAAACAGATTTAAGCTTTTCAACGGCTCTTAAACCGTCATTATATTCTACCTCGCCATCGGCAAGCTTTTCTTTTGCATCGTCAATGTCTTTCTGCGAATCGCTGATCTCCGCTTTTGCGTCATTTATTTCTTCATAAGCATCATCGGTGATCTTCTTCACACGCTTTTCTATCTCTGTTTTGCCAAAGTCTTCAAGCAAGCTTATTTTTTCTTCGATAAAGTCGTCATATTCGCTTTTGAACGGGTCAAGCTTTTCAGCACCATCAACCTTAACATAAACATCTGTAAAAACCTCAAGGGCAAAATTTTCTTTCGGGATAAGAGCATAACCGTTCAGCGTTCCGTTTCCGATAGAAGTCGTTCCACGCTCAAATGATATATACATCGGAAGCTTTATATAACCTACAACGGTGTATTCATTTCGTGAAAGCGTGTCGGATAAGTCATCATTCTGTGCGGAAAATGTGACTTTCTCCCCTATTTTCGGCTGCTCCGTGCCGCGAAATTTATAGTCAACGACACATTCGTCACTGCTCTGTGGAAGTCTGCCCTCGACTATCTCGGGATAGTTGAACTTGCTCTCGGGGTCATAAGAATAGACCTTTACAGCCTTTCTTGAAACAGAGTCACTCTCTATAAAAAGGTCGGACGAATAAGCTCCCTCGGAATAAAATGCATCATCGCATGATCCGATATCATCAACTTCGTTCTGTTCAAAACCAAGAGTTGACATTATGTGGATATCATCAAGCGAGTGTTCGTTATAATAATTCCAAGCGTTCTTTTTCATATCGGGAGATGCTGCCTTAATTCCCGAGAAGAATCCCGAGCCGAGTGCGATTATCGCAAATATCGCAATAAATCTTCCAAATGTATTTTTTATGCTTCGGAATGTGTTTTTAAGCATTGATTTTTTCATAAAGCACTACCTCTTTTACCATTCAATGCTTTCTATCGATGTCGGTTTATCATTCAATACAACGCTTTCGACCTTACTGCTCTTTATGGTGATAACTCTGTCAGCCATTGGAGTTATGGCAAGGTTATGCGTTATGACAACAACGGTCGTTCCCGTGTTTCGGCAGGTATCCTGCAAAAGCTTGAGGATAGTTTTGCCGGTCTGATAATCAAGCGCTCCTGTCGGTTCATCACATAGCAGAAGCTTTGGCTTCTTTGCAAGCGCTCTTGCAATAGATACACGCTGCTGTTCACCGCCCGAAAGCTGCGCAGGAAAGTTGTCCATTCTGTCGCCAAGTCCGACTTCGCGAAGTATTTGTTCCGCACTGATACAATCCTTGCATATCTCCGTAGCAAGTTCAACATTTTCCTTTGCGGTGAGATTTTGGACAAGGTTGTAAAACTGGAAAACGAAGCCTATATCGTATCTTCTGTATGAAATAAGTTCTTTCGGGGAATATTTTGCGATATCAACACCATCAACGATTATCTCGCCCTCGTCACAGCAGTCCATTCCGCCGAGCATATTGAGAACGGTAGTTTTTCCCGCTCCGCTTGCGCCGACGATAACGGCAAATTCGCCCTTTTCAATGCTGAAATTTATACCGTCAGAGGCATTTATCGTAACTTCGCCCATTTTATAGCGTTTATAAACATTTTTGAATTCAACAAAGCTCATTTTCTTACTTCCTTTTTTGACTAAAAATTATATAATTATTATAGCATATTTTTCTGCAAAGTAAAAGACATTTCACTGTTTTTTCATAAAAAAAGATGTTCAATTGTCAATGATAGGTGACACTTTCTCACAAAAAAATATAATGCAGGA
>ENA-OOZY01000133-OOZY01000133.1-human-gut-metagenome-genome-assembly--contig:-NODE-133-length-67243-cov-6.416667_pt1 | contig 67243 bp, 61 predicted proteins | sample MGYA00241047_ERZ501410 | MGnify/ENA primary metagenome ERZ501410 (study PRJEB25962, sample SAMEA2042621) | human gut metagenome | biome: human gut; feature: human-associated habitat; material: faeces... | reverse complement strand
ACCCCTTAAATAGATTTTGGTTATTTACCATGTCTACTTAAGAGGTATCATATCAACGATAGGCTGTTTTTTTAATGCAGTTAGGAGGAGCATATGGAACAAAATCTGAATGACAAGCCATTAAGCAATATGCAGATCACCAGATATATTGAGTCATTGAAAAAGGAAATGAATTTTGATGATGAGGTGTACGGGCTTGTAAAAAGCGACCTTGAGGACGGACTTACACAGGAGCAGACGGAAAAGTATCTGGATAAGAATTTTAACATCGGACAGATGAAAGTGTTATCGGAAGGGCTGCATAAGGGTATTCCGGAGGAACTTTTTAATATTCTTCACAACAATAAGCTCTCCGGCAATCAGATGAAGGTATCACTGGAATTTTATGAAAAGGGAGTTCCGGTTGAAACCATACAGGAAGCTGTGGCAAGGGGAGAAAAGCCCGTTGTGATGAGAAGATTGTATGAGGAAGTTTTGGGGCAGTTATCAAAGGCAAAAGAGCAGTATCCGCAGGACTCGGAGTATGTGAAAGAGCTGATTGCACAGATGGAAATGGTAGTGAAGAAAATCAACTATCAGGAGGAAAGGTACGATGCCCTGAATAAAAAATTATCCGATGTTGAGGTATTAAAGGAAGATAAGGAAGTCATGGAAAGGCTTGTAAAGGAAAATGAGGACAAGGATGGCATTATCAGCCACCAGCAGGACGAACTTAATAAGGCAAGCAGTACGATTGCCCGATTAAGGGATAACATTGAGCATAAGGAAAAGGAGATGGAGCGTATGAGAGACAGGATAGAATCTCTTGAAGATAAGATTATGAGTGTGGCTTCACAACAGCAGAAAGCCACGGAAACAGAGGAAAAGACAGAACCGTCAGAGGCGGTGGAAGCCAATGATGATAAGGAGACAGCGAAAACACTTGCAGATACGCAGCCAGTTCCTTCTCCTGTGTACAATGGAATACCCGTGTATTATCAGATACCTGTTACGGACTCTGCCGGGCGTGTAATCCAGCACCTTCCGGTTGAGCGTACAGAAAGGAAATCAAATGGCGGCATTGCGGCACTTTTTGCCAGACTTTCATTCAAAAAGAAGTCAAGAGCCGACATTGTAAAGCTGGTTGCAAGCGGTGATCTTGTGCCTGCACAGCTTGTCCAGATAAAGAGTGCCATAGAAAAGGGACTTACGGAAGGGCAGCTTGTGGAACTTATCAATAATAATGTTTCAGCGGAAAAGATGAAAGAGATTATTGAGATTGCCGTGCTTGAAAACAGTATGGCAGATTAGGAGGTACTTATGAATTTAGCAGTAGTCAATGAGGCGGTAACAGGGATGAACGGTATGGAACACGAGTTCACGGAAGAAGAAAAGAACTTTGTAGTGCAGTTTGCTTTCCGAAGCGGAAATAAGGAAGATACGATTTCCCTGATTGAAGCTCTGGCACATTCCACAGACAAGGCAGAGTCAGACGAGATTATGGTCACATACAGGTCAAAGTATGATATGAAGCCTGCGTGGGTAGAACAGGCAGAAAACCTGCTTGTGGCACTTGAGATGTACCGCATAGAGGAGAAAAAAGCAATCACTCATCTGTCTGATATTTTAACTGCGTATGGCATTGATGTATCAGCAGAGGAAATCCGCAATACAAAGCCGGAAGAAATAAGAACAACAATAAGAGAGAAAGCGGAGGTGCGATAATGGCAGAGGAAATTCAGGAAGCGGTACAGATTATCCGTGTCGCATATGACGGAATAGAGATTGCTATGAAAGTAGGCAGTGGCGGTATTGCCGCTATGCAGAAGGCAATCGACTTTTTAAAGGGAATGCTTGATTATGAGAAGTCATTGGGAAAGACATCTATGAGAAAGCTGCTCTTAAAGGGCGGGGATTTGCAGGTGTTACAGTTTAAAACGGAAGATATGAGAAAAGTTGAGAAAATGGCAAAGAACTACGGAATTTTATATTCGGTTCTTCCAGACTGTAACAAAGCAGACGGTATGAGTGAGGTTATCTTTCATACAGAGGCAGTTCCCCGTGTGAATATGATGATACAGAAGCTGAAATTTGGCAGGATTGCCACATTTGATGACTATCTGAAGAATGGAGATGAAAAGTCCCTCGGAAAGCTGATGGATTTTTTAAGGAAACAGCAGGGAAACGAGAAAAGCCACACGGTAGAAGGGGATAAGGTCAATTCCGCCATAGACGGACTCATTGAAAAAGTGGGAATGTTTGCTATGGAAAAACAGGCTATCAGTGTGGAGCAGGTCAAGGAGAATTTCAGTATCAATGGTGAGCAGGCAGAAAATGTAATAAAACAGCTTGAGACAATCGGGGTGCTTGGCGGTAAGAGTGAGGACGGTACTCATAAGGTAATGATGGATAAAGAGGCTTTCATCAACCGTATCAGAGGGTATCAGAGCCTTGCGGACAGAATGAGGGCAATATCTGCCTCAAAGAATACGAACCTGTCAGATGTCACAATCAGCAAGACTCTTATTGCAGAAGAAAATGACCACGCAGTAAAGACCAGAGTTCCGGGGACTTGGGGCAAGAATGTCAGATATGTGTGGCTGCGTAAGGAGAACATTATGGATATCCATAATGGAAAGACAATGCTCACATTCCTTGATACCAGCAAGGATTACAAACTCTATGATGAGCAGAACCGGGTAGTAACTACGAAAAAGGGAGACGAACTTTATACGCATTATGATAAGGTGGAATCATCTGTCAGGGAGCAATATGAAAAAGTTCAGAAGGAACAGAAAAAGAACACAAAGAAGAAAACGGTTACTACCAGAAAAACGAGGTAGGAGCCTATGCAGACAACGAAGAAGAAACCGTCACTGATATTTATTTTGGTGGGTGCAGTGTTATCCGGGTATCTTGGTTATCTGATAAATGGGGCGTGGACGGAAGGGATAGCCTTTAATGACTTTATGAACAGGTTCAATGAAGTGTGTGCAGTTCCTTTTGCCAACTATTACAATTCAAATACAGTAAAAGCAGTAGCCATTGCATTAGGTATCTATGCAATGGCTATTCTTATGTATTACACGAGCCAGAGAAACTATATGCCCGGCAAAGAATATGGTACAGCAAGATTTGAAAATCCGAAGCAGGTCAATAAGATACTGGCGGATAAAGATGAGAATTTCAACCGAATACTCAGTCAGAATGTGAAGATGTCGCTGGATTTCAGAAGGCTGAAGCTCAATGGAAATATTCTTATCTGTGGCGGTTCCGGAGCAGGAAAGACATTTTATGAAGTAAAACCAAATCTTATGCAGATGCCACATAGCTGTTCGTTTATCTGTACCGATCCGAAGGGCGAGATATTAAGAAGCTGCGGACAGATGTTAAAGGATAATGGGTACAATGTAAAAGTCATCAATCTTTTGGAAATGGATAAGTCAGACTGTTACAATCCGTTTTCCTATATCAGAGAGGAAACCGATGTGGTAAAGCTGATTACCAATCTTATCAGTAATACCACACCAAAAGGCTCAACACCGAGTGATCCGTTCTGGGAAAAAGCGGAAGGATTGTTCTTACAGGCAATTTTCTATTATGTGTGGCTTGAGGTGCAACCAGCAAAGCGAAACTTTGAGACAGTTTTAAAACTGCTTGGAGAGGCAGAGGTTAAGGAACCGGGAAAGGCTTCAAAGCTGGATGTCCGTATGAAGTTTTTAGAGGAGAGTTCGCCGCTTGGAGCAAACCATCCTGCAGTAAAACAGTACAACAAATGTATGAGAGGTGCGGGAGATACAGTTCGTTCTATTATTATTAGTGCAAACTCAAGACTTGCATTTCTTGAAAATAAGCAGGTTTTACGCCTGCTCTCCAAAGATGAACTGAACCTGTCTGAAATCGGTATCGGAGTCAATGGAGATGGGGAGACAAAGACAGCACTGTTTTGTGTAATCCCGGATAGTGATAAATCCTATAATTTCATTATCGGTATGCTGTACACACAGATATTTCAGGAATTATACTATCAGGCAGACTTTAACTGTGGTGGCAGACTGCCAATCCACGTTACCTTTATGTTAGACGAATTTGCGAATGTCGCATTGCCCGATGACTTCTGTTCGTTGTTATCGACAATGCGAAGCAGGGAGATTTCAAGTATTATCATCATTCAGAACTTTGCCCAGTTAAAGGCACTTTTCAAAGATACTTGGGAAACAATTCCCGGCAACTGCGATACTTTCATTTATCTTGGCGGAAATGAGCAGAGTACGCACAAGTATGTTTCGGAGCTTTTGGGTAAAGGCACGATTGATAAAAAATCAAGCGGAGAGACAAAGGGCAGACAGGGAAGCTCATCAAGGAATTATGATGTTTTAGGCAGGGAACTGTTTACACCCGATGAGGTCAGAAAGCTGGATAATAAGAAATGTATTATTTTTATCCGTGGTTTTGATCCCATAATGGACAATAAGTATATTCCATTTCGACACCCGATGTTTAATCAGACAGCAGATGGAAAAGGAAAAGCTTATGTCCATAAGACACAGGGAGCTGACCGTATCATTGGACCACCATTTGAGATTTTATCGGAAAAAGCTGTTAAGCATTATGAAAAAATGAAGGCTAAGGGAGAAAATGTGTATATTGATACCCTGACCTATGAGCAGTTTATGCTGCTTGGGGATAAGGAATTAAGCAGGAAATTTTCAATGCAGGATGAGGCAGAGCAGAAAGCAAAAATCGACAGGGAGCAGGCAAATGAGCTTGAGTATGCTGATGAATCGCAGAAGGCAGAGGACTCCGACAGCACCAGTGTAGGAGAAAAGCCTGTAAGAAATCCTGAAAGGGAGAAGCCGAAGTGGGAGGATACAATCACAAACCGAATGATGCACTGGACATATACCGCAGAGCAGAAAGAAGAGGTAAAGAAAGCACTTGCGGCAGGTGTTCCAAAAGCAACAATACTTACTTATTTTTATCCGGAAGTGACGGTGGAGAAGATGAAATTATATTGCAAGAAAAAATGAATGTATTGTAGAAATATATAAATTATAATATATTATGTCTGTGTGAACTAAAAAAATTTGTAAATGTGTTGAAAAAAGGAAATTATATGATAGTCTTTGCTGTATGGACAGTAGTAGCAAATATTTTTGTTATTATTTGATTGGTTTATTGAAAATCAAGAGGAGTTCGAGGAATGGAAAATTACTTCAGATTCTAGAGAATAATGTAAAATAATTTAATCATGCGGAGAGGATATCATACTAGACTCTTAGGGTATAACTTGGATTTTTTGTATTACTGCATGTTTTTAGAGCAAAATATTACAATGTTTTTCATTACTATTTTAGAAACACTATTTAAGTGATTTTATTTTGTGAGGTTTATTTTAAAATTAAAAATTATTATGAATAAATATTATTAGAATCGAAAAATATGTATATTTTTGTAAATAAACTGTTTATTCTTGTTGTACAGGTGTATAATTAATTAAATAAATATATGATAGGGGAAAGTTATGAGAATTACATTTTGTCATTTAAGCGATATACATTTTGCAACTTGTGAAAATACTATATTGGAAAAACAAAAAAAATTATGTGATGCTATCTTACAAGATGCATTGAAAAAAGATGTTATAATATTTATTGTGTCTGGTGATATTGCTCAATCGGGACAGGAGCATGAATATGAGATAGCATACAATTTTTTTACAGAAATTCAGGAGTACTTAGAAAAGAAAAAAGAATTAAAGGTTTTATTCTTTTTTGCACCAGGCAATCATGATTGTGATTTTACAAATGAACAGAATAATAAAGATGATGATTTGCGAAGGGAAAAGGTTATAAATGAACGTGATAAAATTACAGAAGATGAATGGACATATTTTATAGATGGATTATGCCAGAAGCAAAAAGAATATTGTGATTTTGTAAATCTTTTTGAATATGATAATATTGAAGGAATACAAGTAAAATTGCTTTATCATTCTAAATTATTAACGCAATTTAAAGTTGTAGTGGAGAAAATAGTTTTAAGAATAAATTTATTAAATTCAGCTTGGCTAACTGTAAAAAAAGAAAAGCCTGGATATTTATTCTTTCCAAGTAAGGAATATCATAAAATTACAAAGGACAATTTTATTGAAATCACAGTTTATCATCATCCAAGTAACTGGATGCATCCAAACGATAGAAATGAATTTAATAGATGGGTTATGAACAAATCTGATTTAGTATATGTAGGACATGAGCATTTTGGCAGAAATGAATCTGTTGAAACTAGAGATACCGTTTATCATGCACAATATGGTGAAGTCTTACAAGATAGAGAAAATGATAAAAAAAGTGGGTTTATTATTAGCTATATTGAAGATAATGATAATGTTACTAATGTATTTAACTGGGATGATAACAAAAAAATGTATACAATATCATATTCCATGGCAAAAAAATTAGATACAAAAGATAATAAGTATTTATATTTTCAGAAAGATTTCCAAAAGTATTTGGAAACAGCAGACATTAGGATTTCTCATCCACGTAAGGCGAAAGTAACGATGCGAGACTTGTATGTATATCCTGATATAGAAGAATATAAGAACACAAATAGTAATTATAACATAAATGAAGAATATGTTATGGTTCGAGGAGATGAGTTGCTAGATTATATTTTAAAAACAAAAAGGATTGCTTTTTCAGGAGGGGCAAAATCTGGGAAAACAGCATTAGCTAAAAATATAGCATATGACCTTATAGAAAAAGGTAAGTATAGCATAATTATGGATTGTACGAAGTTTGGAGTGATTTCAGATAAAAACTTGAAAAAAAATGAAGAAATTTGTATTTCACGTGCATATGGAAAGGAATATATAGTTACATATAGGCAATTGGATTTATCTAATAAAATGCTTATATTGGACAATTTTGAAAAAGTACGAGATAGAAAATCAAAACAGCAGGTTTTGGAGTATTTTGATAATTTTTACGATTATATTTTAACATTTTCTAATACTACGTTTGAATTAGAACTTTTAGATGAATCATTGAATCATGAAAAAAATGAGTATACCCACTGTTCAATAAGTGAGTTAGGATATCGCAGAAGAAATCAACTTATAACAAAATGGTATTATTTATCAGAAGGAGGGGATATTATAGTCGATGATTTAGTTAAAGAAAAGATATCAGAGGCAATGGCGACTATTGATGTATTAAAAGGAAATGGCTATATGCCATGCATACCACCTCATATTTTAATTATTCTTCAACAGCTTGAATATTCAATAGATGTTAGTAATCAAGAGAGAAGCAATTATGGATATTTATATGAATTTTTGATTACAAAATCAATTTTAGATATGAATCAAAATTGTGAATATGTTCATAAAGATATTGCATTTGGAATCTTAACAAATATTGCTAGTCATATGTTGTGCGAGGGAACAAAGGTAATATCATTAGATAAATATAAAAATATTGTATATCAATATAATAAAGAATATCAGACAGATGCAAATGCAGAACAATATCTTTACGAATATGGAAGAGTAGAACTCCTAAATGAAAAAGAAAATCAAGTGTTTTTTGGCTATCCCTATATTCATTATTATTTTGCTGCAAAATATTTGTCAAATAATATTAGTAAAGAATGGGCGAGAGAAAAAATAAAAACAATGTCAAGTCAACTGTATGAAGAGGAATGTGGTGATATAATGATTTTTTTATGTCATATTTCAAAAGATGATTTTATAATTAATACAGTACTCAAAAATGCAAAAGGAATCTTATCTGACAAAAATATTTTTGATTTTGGAGAACATAAATCAATTTGCCTATCTTTTGATGAATATTTAAAATCTGATTTTATTCCAGAGGAGGATATAGACAAGAGAGAAGACGAATTGTTGGAGATGAGAGATAGACAAGAAAGAGAAAATAGAAAACAGAAAAAGATTGAAGTAATTGAAGAGGACAGAGAATATATATATTATTTAGATAATGCATTTAAAACAATAGAAGTAATGGGGCAGATTTTAAAAAATTATCCGGGAACCATTAAGGGGAATGAAAAAAATGATTTGTTAGAAACAATTTATGCAGTAGGAATGAGAACATTGTCATATATAAGTGATATTCTTTATGGGGGAATAGAACGAATATTTGAAAATATTTCAAAAAGATTACAGCCAACACCATCACAAATAGAAATGAGCAAAATAAAAGAACTTAGTCAAAAACTTAATTCTTCTATGGATAATTTGTTTGGACTTTTATCATATGCTATGTTAAGAAACTTAGCAAATTCTATTGCTAATAAAGCCTTGATGCCAGTTATAGAGCAGTCATCTCTAAATGACAAAGTAGGGTATAACTTAGTTAAAGATTCATTGCAATTAAATGAGTTTGGTATAATTGCAGTTGAACTGATATTAAAAGAATATGATGATTATAATGATAAAGGTAATATTTTTGCTGCCAAACTACTTAGATTACTTGTACTTGATCATTTTTATGTTTATGGTTCTAAAGATTATAAAAATCGTCAAAAAATATGGGAAAAAATGCAATTTGGAGAAAAAGACAAAATGCTTACATTGCAAAATGACAAAAATAAACAGAATAACTAATAACAGGTACAATATATAAGAAGGTAGATAAAATATATCGCAAATATTGTCTGGAACACACAGAATAAAATTTGAATAAAATCGTTGTGTAATGGATGATAAATCCATAATATAGCGATTTTATTCCAGTTTACAGATTCTTGATTTACATTCTACTTTATATAATTTGCAGCAGACATGGTGAGTAGATTTAATGTATTTTCAGTGGTTGTTCATATATGTAAGAGATACCATCTAAATATGGTTTGACATATTTGATTGGTTTATCAAATGTTATAGCATTGTGAATCTGAAGAAACTTTGGTCAATTAAAAAATATAAGAATATTCAAATCGGTTAACTTGATAAGTTTTATTTTATATTATAAAACTTTTTACTTATGAAAGTTTATATGCGATAAACTTGGTATTTTCAAGGACTTGAAAGACATTTCATAATAAAATATAACAAATATTAAATCACTAGGATTAGATAAAGTCACAATTAGAATTTACCTAATAATAACAATTTTATATTTATTTTATATAGCACTTTACCCATAATAGGGTTAAGGTGCTTTTTTCATATTTTGAAAGGAGGTGTTTGAAGCATATCGTATCGGGGAAAGCCCGATTAATTATTACAACAGGCGTAGCCTGATAATAATAAGGTAACAAATAATAAGGACAGATAGGAATGTATATGTTACATTCGAAAATCAGCCAGATTGGAATGTGTGCATTCCTTTCTGGCTTTTTTCATATTTGTCATAAATTAATGAAAAGGAGACGTTTATAATGAGAAGGAAACAAATTACTGTAACTAACAATTTAGTCAGCAACAATGTGGGAAATATAGCTGTTGAGTGGAAAGGAATGAAGAAAAGATTACTTCACTTTAAGAAAAAGTTTGTTCCGGTATTGTCCGGAGCAGTTATGGGAGTAATGCTTATGAGCACTACCTGTTTTGCGGCAGGCGATACTTCGGCGGTAACACAGCCGCTTGAGAACTTAAAAACACTTGTGATTGCGGTTATCGGTGCAGTCGGTGTCATTATCCTTGCAAAGAATGTAATGGAATTTGCACAGGCATATCAGCAGCAGGATTCCTCTACTATGAACTCTGCATTAAAGGGAGTTGTAGCAGGCGTTATTATGGCAGGTATTTCTACCGTTTTGACATTTCTCGGTTTTTAGAAGGGAGTGGATTGGATGGAGAAAAGATACAACATTATCTACGCAGATCCTCCGTGGAAATATGACAGGCAGAAAGGAGAAGGGGTTGCCGCAGACATATATCAGAGAGGCTGTGGAAGCACTACTGCAGGAGGAAGGTGAATAACAGGTATGGATATTTTTAAGCTGGGAGACAAAATACTTGCTCTCCTTGAAGCTATGTTTGGATTTTGGAATAATCAGATATCTTTGGTTTTTGCAATGCTTGGACAATCGCCCGTCAGTTTTAAGGGCGGTGGTCCGTGGGCAGTCATCGAGGGAATAGAGCCAATCTTTGTAGCGGTTGGTTCTTCCCTTGTGGTACTGTTCTTTGTTATCGGTTTCTGTTCGGAAAGTATAGATGTGAAAGATGAAATGAGGTTTGAATCAATCCTGCGTATGCTTATCCGATTAGGACTTGCAGAATGGTTTGTTGCAAATAATGTCACGATTATGAAAGCATTTTTTACTTCCATCGGAAATCTGGTAGGGCTTATTTCGGCAGGAACAACAACACAGCTTGCCATTGACAGTGCACAGGCAGATGTCATTAAGGGACTTGGATTTGGTGAAAGTCTGGTAATGCTGATCCTTACGGCACTGCTTGCAATCATCATTATTATCTGTGGTTTCTTTATCATTTACACCGTGTATTTCAGATTCTTAAAAATATTGATCATTGTGCCGCTTGGAGCAATCGCCTGCTCTACAATGGCAGGAAACAGAATGGTAAGTCATACGATGTCAACTTACTGTAAGTATTTCTTATCCTGTGTGTTTGAGGCGGTAACAATGGCACTTGCGATTGTGGTATGCAACGCATTTATCAATGCAGGGCTGCCTTCCTTTACGGGAAGTTATGCAGACTGGGCACAGACACTTATTTATCTGTGTGAAATGACATTTACCATAGCAATGACGGTTGGAAGTGTGAAGGGAGCACAGACACTTACAAGTAAGGCATTTGGATTATAGAAGGAGGCATTTATGGATGATGAAAAGAAACAGGTGACTTATAATTCCAGTTTTTCCGGGGAGACACAGGTAACACTCGATATTCAGCAGTATATGAATAACAAGGCAATGTATATCGGGCTTATGTGTAATGAAGATGGATACGATGAGCCGTTTGGTGATGTGACCGTAAATTTGTCTGTTGCTGTACCGAATTACTGCGGATATCTGAATGTGAATGATATGTCGGATATTGAGAAATTCATCACAGAAAATGAGCTTGGGGAGTTTACAGGATTTACACAGAGGAGTGGTTATTGTGAATATCCTCTTTATCTGTTCAATGTCGATAAGCTGAGAGAACTGTGTCCGGATGGAATGGATATGTATGAGGCAAATATCGGTATGGCAAGAAAGCCGGAGAAAAAGGAGTTAGCAAGATAGGGGGCAGAGGACAATGGTTATTGAAATAAACAAAGACATTGACCGTTATCAGGAATCGGTGGCAATGGGACTTACAGCAAAACAGCTTGTATTTTCTATTGCCAGTGTGATAGTCGGTGGCGGTATCGTATTACTTCTTTATAGATATATTGGTCTTACGGGTTCTGCTTATGTGGCGATTCCGTGTGTAGCTCCGATAGCACTTGGAGGATTTTATTCTTTTAATGGAATGAATTTCTACGAGTATATGGGAAAGAAACTGCATTTTATGTTTGGAAATAAGGCTCTTACCTATGTATCTACTGAGGGAGAGCCGATTATCAAGGCTTTTGAAATGGAGCAGAACAGACAGGTAAAGAAGAAAGGTAAAAAACTCAATCAGAGGTTACAACATCTGAGTCAGCAGTAAAGAAACAGGAGGAATTTGAAGAAATGAAGAAAAAGACAAGAAACATGATGTTTGGACTGGCAGCCGTGTTTGTGCTGGCGGTAGCGGGTGTGGCTGCTTATAAAGCAATGCACTAAAAAGGAACCTGCATAAAAACAGATCCCTTAAATGAGGGAAAATCCCTGTTGAAGAATGGAAGTCCAGTTACTTTTCTGATAGAGAAATCGGACTATGATTACAGTCTGCTTTTCTTCATCAATCGTATAAAAGGCAAGGTAATTATTGATTATCACAAAACGAATGCCCCAGCTTGCCAGTACCGGATCATCTACCAGACGGAACTTCTGTGGCAGGTCGGCTAGTGGGCCTATCTGCTCAGTCGCAGCATCTAACAGATTATCTGCGGCAGTGGGATTTTTGAGGGTAAATTCGATGTAATCCGCAGCCCGCATAATATCGTGTTCTGCGGTGGAAGTGATATGAACCTGATAACTCATCGGCTGCGACGGCTCCTGATATCAGCCATAGCTTCGGAAAACGGTCTTATATTGCCTGTGGCAATATCGTCCATTCCGTCCTTAATCTGGCTGTAAAGTTCAAATCGGCTGGACAGTTCTTCGTAGGCTTCAATGCTCATAACCGCAAGGTCGCCTTTTCCATTCTTCGTAATGAAAACTGGTTCAGGATAATTATGACAAAATGTAGAAATTTCATTGTAATTATTCCTTAAATCAGCACTTGATTTGATTGCTGGCATAAAAACACCTCCTTGTTTGATAACAAAATTATACACAAATTTTGTTATGAAGTCAATGGATATACCATTAGTGTTAACAGGATAAACACAACTATTCATATGTATCTGACCGTAAGGTCGGGAACAAGCCCGTTGGGTGATGTTCCCGGCGGGCTTTCACAGATAAGAAAGCGAGGTTAGAGACAATGGGTTTATTTACAGACGGATTTAAGCTCTTGAAAAAGGCAAGTGAGCCTTTGTACAAGACACCGAAATCCATTCAGGAAACCATAGAGATTATGGCGGTGGCTGAAAACGGTATTTTTGAAGTTAGCAGGAATAAGTATTCCAAATGTTACCGCTTTCAGGACATCAATTACACAACAGCAACAGAGGACGAGCAGATTGGCATATTTGAAAGATACTGCAAATTCTTAAACTCGCTGGACTGTAATTATAAGATCACGATTAACAATAAGAACAAAAATATGGAAGAACTCCGTGACAAGGTTCTTATTGCAGAAAGAAACGATGGTTTCAATAATTACCGCAGAATCTACAATGAGATTATTGAGGAGAAGATTATTGAAGGCAGACAGGGGATTGAACAGGAAAGATACCTGACAATCACGATTGAGAGAAAGAACTTCGAGGAGGCAAAGGCACAGTTTGCCACCCTTGAGGCAACAATACACAAGGCTTTCATTGAGCTGGGTGCAGAAATTGTGACGCTTAACGGCAATGAAAGACTGAAAGTGCTCTATGACTATTATCATCTTGGCGATGAGGGAAGTTTTGATTTTGACATCAAAGCAGCAAAGAAGGTCGGAGCAGATTTTAAGAATGATTTATGTAATGGTATGGTGAAATATTTCCCAGACCATTTTGAGGACGAGAGTAAATACTGCAAGGCACTTTTTATCAAAAAGTATCCCAGCAGTTTATCTGACAGATTTATCAATGAGATTACTTCCCTTCCTGTCCACTCCATTACCAGTATTGATGTAGTGCCTGTGCCAAAGGATTTGACTACAAAGGTGTTGCAGAAGAAATATCTTGGCATTGAGTCGGATATTATCAAACAGCAGAGAGTCCGCAACAAGAATAATGACTTCTCTACAGAAATCTCTTATGCAAAGAGAACGGAGAAAAAAGAGATTGAGGCGATTATGGATGATGTCCGTGAGAATGACCAGTGTCTTTTCTTTGTGGGAGTCACCATTATTCTTATGGTAGAGAGTAAGAAGGAGCTTGAGAGTGTCTGTGAAACAGTGGAAACAATCGGAAAGCGTAATAGCTGCACGATTGATACTCACTACTTAAAGCAGAGGGAAGCACTCAACACGGCACTTCCGATTGGCGTAAGACAGGTGGAAACAATGCGTACCCTTCTTACCCAGTCGCTTGCGGTGCTTATGCCATTCAATGTGCAGGAATTGAATGACAGCACAGGAAACTATTATGGCATTAACCAGATTAGCAAGAATGTAAATATCGGCAACAGAAAGAAGCTCATCAACGGAAATGGCTTTGTATTCGGAGTACCGGGTTCCGGTAAATCGTTCTTCTGTAAAATGGAAATGGGCAGCGTATTCTTATCGGGAGATGATGAGATTATCGTCATCGATCCGATGAACGAATATTTTGATATTGCCGAGACTTATGGCGGAACTGTGGTAAATATGTCCACTTACACGGACAACTATGTAAATCCGCTGGAAATGGATGTGTGGAGCCTTGATCCGAATGATTCAAAGGGAATGGTAAGGGAAAAAGGTGAGTTTATGCTTGGTCTTTGTGAGCAGTGTATCGGGGACAGCTTAAATTCCAGACAGAAGTCAATCATTGACCGCTGTGTGAGAAAGCTGTATATTGACATCGCAAGGAGCAGGGAAAAGTATGTCCCGGTAATGACAGATTTCTACAATATCCTTATGGAACAGCCGGAGGAGGAAGCAAAGGATATTGCACTGTCTTTGGAGCTTTTCGTAAATGGTTCCCTGAATATCTTTAATCATCAGACAAATGTTGATGTAGATAATCGATTTACAGTATATGGTATCAGGGACTTGGGTACAGAACTCAGTCCTATCACAATGCTTGTTATGATGGAGTCCATTCAGAACAGAATTGTAGAAAACGGACAGAAGGGCAAGGCAACTTGGCTCTATATTGATGAGTTCCACGTCCTGCTTAATTCGGAGTATTCTGCGAAGTATTTACAGCAGCTCTGGAAGAAAGTAAGAAAGCAGGGCGGATTATGCACGGGTATCACACAGAATGTCGTGGACCTTTTACAGAATTACACAGCCACTACAATGCTTGCAAATTCAGAGTTTGTTGCACTCTTAAAGCAGGCGAATACAGACAGTTCCAAGATGGCAGAGGTTATCGGTGTATCAGAAGCACAGCTTCGTTTCGTAACCAATACTGCGTCGGGAATGGGACTTATCAAGTGTGGCTCTGTGGTAATTCCGTTTGATAACCAGATCAGCAAGGATACCGACCTTTACAGACTGTATAACACCAATATCCACGAAAAGATTGCGGAGCAGAAAATACAGAAAAGTTGTGAAATATAGATTGAGGTAATTAATAAATTAAGTTCTATATGGTATAATAGTCAGCAGATGATATCCATCTGCTGACATAAATTGGTAAATATATAAATGATTTTTGTTTGATATTAAGGAGGGGGAATTAAAAATGAGCAAATTTGTTGTTGAGGAAGAATTGGAAAAAGTTAAAGATAAAGAAACACAAAAATTATTAGAGGAAGTTATTTCGTGTTATTCAAATGGTAATTATAGGGCAACCATAGTTACATTGTATACAACGATGATATATAATTTGCTAAGTAAAATAAATGTTTTGTCCAATTATTATGATATTCCACAGGCAAAGGATTTGATTGCTGAAATTAGTACTAAAAAAAATCATGCGCCAAAATCTCCACAATGGGAGGACACATTATTACAAGGAATAAAAAGAATACATTTGGTTTCCAATGAAGAATATGATGAATTGCAGAATTTAAAAATAAATCGAAATTATGCAGCGCATCCCATTGTATCTTTAAAAGCCGATAATACTATTGATGATTATGAAATGAAAAGTATAAGTAGAGAGACTGCGGCTGATATGATAAGAAAAGCTTTTGAGATTGTATTTTTGAGAGATCCAGTAATTGCGATTAATATTAATGAAAAAATAGAAAAGGATATTAAAAATTTTTATGATACAAATGGAACTGTGGGATTAGAGGATTATTTATGTACAAAGTATATATGTAAAATGACTGCTAAACCAAGGGAAATATTATTTAGATTTTTATGGAAAATGTCATTCGCAATAGATGATTTTGAATATAGGCAAGCATATGTTACTTCATTATACACATTATGTAAAAGTGATGTGGGTTATTTTTCAAATTATTTAAAAAATCATACAGAATTATTTGAAAAGATACAACCTGAAAATATAAAAGTATATAAAAATGTAACATTCGAAAATGAAGATGAAGTTTATAAGGCAGTAATATCTTTTAAAGAAAATAGCAGGTTGGTAAATTTTATTTATTTTCTAGAAAGATTACCGGAATTTATGGCAACATTGAATGATTATATTAAAAGTATTTTATATGATGAATCGAAACATGTTTTAAGGAATGTTTTTTTAGATTCGGATAGAGATATTTACAGTTTGGTATCGACAGATCCGAAAAGGGCAGAGATTGAACAAATTAAATTGTTTGCAGAACATTTATATGGGGTAGAGGATATCAAAAGTCATTTTAGTGAAATAAGTAGAATATCTGCTTATGTATATGGACAGTCAATTTTTGATAAGAATATGATTGAAAGAATGTATATACAAGCTGATTATTTTGGATATAGAAAGGAATTGACAGAAGAATTAATTAACAATATAGCTAATGCTGGAAGTTTTACAGAGGCAGACGATTTGTTGGAAAATATTTCAACATTAAAAAGATATTTTGATTTTAATGATTGTACATTATTATTAGATAAAATATCACAAAACGATCAATTTACAAATAATTATAATTATAATCGGATAAAAGAAAAAATACAATAATAACTATGTTACATAGCCATTGAGGTAGAAATACCTTAATGGCTTATTTTTTTGAAAGGAGGTGAGGACATTGAAGATAAAAAAAGTGGATGACAAGCCTATGGTCATTCACACAAAGGAGAAAGCAAAGATTCACTCCCACGAACCGAAGAAAGCCAAGATTAAGGGCAGTAACATTTACACCGTACAGCGTGGTCCGAAGATTGCCAGTGCAAAGGTAAATGATAATACGGATAAAAAGAATGTTTATCGTAAGAGTACCGTTCATCAGGCAGAGAAAAAGGAGAAGGGACTTTCTAAATTCAAGCGGAATATAAGGGAGTCCAAGACTTCTATCAAGACGAAGAATACCAATCTTCATATAGCAGGAAGAACAGGAGCACTTGCGGCTGGAGCTGTTACGGAACAGGTGGAAGGCGGGCAGGAAGTATCACAGGCAGCATACCTTGCCTATGAAGCAAGACGCCCGGTTACGGGAACTGCTTCAAGGGGAGCGTCACTTTTTAGAAAGAAAGCGGCAGCCGAAGCCAAGAAGCGTATCAAGAAGGTAGAAGCAGGAAAGAAGCTGGCGAAAAAGACTGTAAAGAAAGCTGCCAGTGATACAGCTAAGACAGCAGCCAAAGAGACTGCGAAGGAAACCGCCAAGACCACGGCAAAAGTGGCTGCCAAAACTACGGCAAAGGCGGCAACCACAGCGGCAGGGACAGCGGTTGCACCGGGAGTCGGAACAGTAGCCGGTATTGCGGCAGGCTATGCCACTGGCGTATCCATTGAGGTAAAGGATGCGAAAATGGCAAACAGGAGCAGGAAGATTAAATTCTTTCTGGATAAGATGAAGGCACAGGAAAACCAGACGGACAGCGTTGTAAAACTGGTAAAAGACCTGATTGTAAGAAAAGCTGTTTTATGGGTAAAAGCGGCAGCTCCGGTTATCGGACTTGTGCTTTTACTGTTCGTTCTTTTGGTGGCAGTTGTTGCAGTTCCGGTGATTGCTGCGATAGCAATTCTTTATAATTCACCATTTGCATTATTCCTCCCGCCACTGGAGTCGGGGGATACGGTGCAGACGGTAACAAGTGCCTATGTGCAGGAATTTAACCGTGATGTGAATACCCAAGTGAATGAGCATACCGGATATGACCTCGGAGAGCTGGTGTATGTCGATTATGAGGGAATGGACGAAAATCCAAGTAACTACTATGACATAATGGCGGTCTATATGGTTAAGTATGGTGTCGGAGATACCGCAACCGTTATGAATGATAAGTCAAAGGGCTGGTTGCAGGCGGTAGTGAATGATATGTGTTCCTACACTACAAGCAGCGGAACGAAAGATGTGGAGGAAACAGACGCAGACGGCAATGTGACAACAGTTACAAAGTCGGTGCTGTATGTAAATGTTACGCTTAAATCATACAGGGATATGATTTCCGTTTATGGTTTTAATTCTGATCAGGTAGAAATGCTTGAGCAGATTATGAGTCCTGAATTTATGGGACAGCTAGGCTACGCAGGAAGCGGAAACGGCGGAGGCGGTGGAAGTCCCGGAGTAAGTTCAATGACAGAGGAGGAGATAAATGCTGTATTAAGTAAAATCACAGACAGCAGATTAAAAACAGTCTGTTCATATGCACTGCACAGAGTCGGTTATCCATACAGTCAGGAGTTGAGGGACAGCGGCAATTATTATGATTGCAGTTCACTTGCTTACTATTCGTGGAAAGACGCAGGAGTGGATATCAGCCACGGAGGAGCGACCACAGCAGCGGCAGAAGCACAGGGGCTTGATGAAGCAGGAAAGACCGTATCCTATGAGGAAATGCAGCCGGGGGATTTGATTTTCTACAGCTTTACAAGCAACGGAAGATATAAGAATATCAGCCACGTAGCGGTTTATGTTGGGGACGGTAAGGTAGTGGAAGCCTTAAATGAAAATTCCGGTGTTGTTTACCGTGATGTGGCAAGTGTCGGAAAGATTGTAGTGATTGGCAGACCATAAAACAACAGAGAGGGCATAAGTCCTCTCTGGGACAGGAGGTAAGAATGGATTTAAAAGATATGATTCTTGTAACGGAAAATTATAAGGGAACAGAAAAAAATATGCTTATGACGCTGGAAGATTATAAGAAGTTTGTTTCCATTGAGGATATGTCAGAGCTTGCAGAGCATATGCTGCTTCTTGGAAGAACACTTGCACAAGGGGAAGGCTTTGCGGAGTATTACAGGGCAGCGAATGTTACGGTTTTTGCTAAGTTCTGTAGTGATGATGTGGAGCTTGGACGCTTCCTGCAAGGATATTACAGCGATTTTCAGGAGTTTCATTTTGATAAAGCGGCAAGTTCGCCAGAGTGTATTACAAAAATGAAAGAAATCGGAATGACGGATAAAGGCTGGATTGATGATTTTATCCTGCATTATGAAAAAAGAGACAGAACATTTGAGAGAGGACAGACCTTTCATAACTTCAATGACCACGATTATATGGTGCTTGAAGCATTATCCCCACGAAATCTTGTGGTAATGGATATGAAAAGCGGCTCTCTTACGATTGCACTTGGAGCAACAGAGTATGACAGATACCCGAAGGGTGAGAAACCGACAAAGGATAATACAACGATAGGGGTATCGTGGGAACACGGGATTTATCTTGGTTCCACGCTTTCACAGACCAACTTTAAGGCATACAAAGCGGAGTATGGAACGCCGGAGAGAATGGAAAATCTTTATGATTACAGAGCGATGCTCAAGAGAAAGTATTATTTTCTTGAGGCTTTGTCAAAGGACGATGATATTCCGGCTAAAATCCAGAATGAAATTTTAAGTCATATTTATGCGGAATATAAGACGCTGGAGGAGGATACCTTTTTAGACCGCCTTGATGACGGAAAGTACGATGCAGGATTTGAAAATGAAAAAGAAAGATTGCAGGAAAAGAGCAGATAAAAATCTATGCAGGAGGGGTTATGGACAAAGAGTTTGATATTGAGATAAAAGAAGTTCTCTCAAGGGTAGAGACAGTAAAGGCAGAGTCACTTGACGAAGCCATAAATAAGGCAATGGATATGTATTATTCAGAAAAGATAGTCCTTGACGCAGAGGATATGAAGGGAGTTGATTTTTCGCCATACAGCGAAGAACAGCTCCCTTCTTCATTAAAGGAAAATGGAGGAAAGACACGATGAAAAATGAGCAGACAGCAGTAATTAAGAATATGGAATTTTTATTAAAGGAGCTTCATAAGGAATGGGAAAGACCGGGAGAGGTAAAATCCTCTGTCCGTATTCCTTATGAGAAAGTGGAGGCAATAAACAGAAAGCTGAATGGGATTGTCTATGAGACACAGCAGTCATCTGACAGTGACGGACTTACCTTTAAGCAGAGCATAGCAAAGTCAAAGCAGTGTTATGTGCTTTTAAGGATTATGCGAAAAATTGTAAAAGGAAAGGACAAGTGTGAGAGACAGGCGATAGATGCAGAATTTGTGATTGAGCTTGACAGGGAGGAGTCAAAGCTCTTTAAGGAAATGTTTGCAGAATTATTGAAGTAAAAGGAGGGGGCATATGGGCGTTGATATGAAGGTCAAAGCGATATATGATTCTGAAATCAGCAATATCACCCGTTCTGAAAAGAACTGGAAAGATGTATTAAAGGTCGCAGGTCAGTTATACCGCTATGAATTTGATAATATCGTTATGGTAACAGCTCAGAGATCACCGGAGAAAAGTACCCTTATGGCAGATTATGACACTTGGAAGAAAGTGGGAAGATATGTAAAGCGTGGAGCAAAGGGCTGTGCAATCTTCCCCTCAAGGGCACTTAATCCCCGTATGAGATATATTTTCGATATCAGTGATACGGGCGGAAAGAATGTGAAGCTGACTTGGGATTTGGAAGGGGAAAATCTGAAAAGCTATGCAGACTTTCTGGTATCGGAAGGACAGATGGAGCAGTATGACAGCGATGACAGGGAATCATTAAAAAATACGCTAAAACAGTTTACAGGAACAAATGTTTGGAATATAATAAAAGATGAGTTCGGGGATAGAATGTCCGAACTAATGCAGCTATCAGGTAGTGTGATAAAGGAATTCAACGAAAAACGCAAGGGCTTACAGCAGGATAGCAATATGGAGCAGTTGGTATATTCCAGTGTTATGTATGCTGTAGGAACGAGATGTGGATTTGACTTATCTGTGCAAGAACAGGATTTCAGTCAGATTGTAAACATCAAAGATGAGGAGATAGTTTACCGTCTTGGTTCCCTTGTATGCGATGTCTCCTGTAGTGTTCTTAGAGAATTTAGCAAGAATTTAAAAACGATTGAGAGCGAAAGGAGAATATCATATGTTAGAAGCGATGAATTACAAGGAAGTGGACGGACTGCTGTATCCGGAGCTGACAATGCCGGACGAGACAGAGGACTTGGCGAAGCTGGGCAGATACGGAAGAATGGCAATGAAGTATCTTTTAGAGAACGAACCGGCAAGGTACAAGACACTGATGAGGTTCGGGAAGATGTACGAGAAGATGTCGGAAGTAGAGAAGGAAGCAAACCAGCTTTACGACCAGTTGGAGGGACAGTATCTAATGAAGCACAAGCCACAGAACTCGTCATCGACAATGGAGATGTGGAAGATAAGAGAGCAGGCGAAGATGCAGGCGGAGGAAGTAGTGCTCCACCAGATCGTGATGAAATTTCATTAGAAACACAGGAAGAATTGAATAGAGAGCTTGATGAGATTAACTCATTGGGTGTCAGTAAGGAAGCCGAATATACACAGGCTTCCTTTTTTTTCGACCAAAACGGGCAGGCTAGTTTTGGTGTGAAACAGCCGGAGGAAACTAGACACAATGAATTTATGCGTCAGTTCGAGGAGGATAAAAAGGCTGCCCTTGCTGGAAAATATAATTATCTTAATCCGAAGAAAGCGGAAAGTGTACCAAGTGAGTATGTAAAAGAGATACTTATGAGAGGAACTGGTTTTGTCGGTGGAAAAGGCAGGGTGTGTGAAATCTATCAGACAGAGATAGACGCAGGAACCAGAGCAAAGCGTATCAAGGCAGAGTATGGTCAGGGCGGTGCAAGCTGGCCGCTTGACGGTCTGGGCTTGCACGGGTATGACACATTTCACGGTTCGGGACTTCGTATCCAGTGGAGAGATGAAGAGGGAGAAGTAGAAGGATATGTTTCGTGGAAGAATGTCGAAAAGGAAATCGGTGTGCTTATCCTTACCGGGGAATACCAGCCGGAAAGACCTCGTATTGATGAGCTTGCTATGGACGGACTTCGTGAAGATGATGAAGTCATCGACGCAGAATACCGTGAAGTCGATACGCAGGAGGAAAAATCAGAGATTGATGATTATGCAATTCCAGATGAGCCGGACAGTTATGCCGTAAACAGGGAGGCTGCCCTTGAAGCACCTGTACCGGAAGTATTACCGCCAGTGGAAGGTGAGCGTGGAAAGGAAAAACCACAAAAACAGCATAAGCTTAATTTCCATTATAACCTGTGGGAAACAGAAAAGGGCGGTGCAAAGACCAGATACCAGTGGAACATTGACGCAATCCGTACACTAAAGCAGATTGAAGCAGAAAACAGACTTGCCACACCTAAGGAGCAGACAGTTTTGTCAAAGTTTGTCGGTTGGGGCGGGGTGTCACAGGCATTTGATGAGAATAATGCAGGATGGACCAGAGAGTATGCAGAACTGAAAGAACTTCTTTCCGATGAGGAATACAGTGCCGCAAGAGCAACCGTAAATAATGCCTTTTATACTTCACCTCAGATTGCAACTTGTATCAACTCAGCCCTTGTGCAGTTTGGTTTTAAAGGCGGAAATATCTTGGAGCCTTCTATGGGTATTGGTAATTTCTTCGGAAGTATGCCAGCACCAATGCAGCAAAGTAAACTGTATGGGGTGGAACTGGACAGCATATCGGGAAGGATTGCAAAACAGCTTTACCAGAATGCCAATATCAGCATTACGGGATTTGAAAACACCACATATCCGGATAACTTCTTTGATGTTGTTGTAGGAAATGTGCCGTTTGGAGATTATAAGATATTTGATCCAAAGTACAATAAGTATAACTTCCGTATTCACGATTATTTTCTTGCAAAGGCACTCGATCAGGTAAGACCGGGCGGTATGGTTGCGGTGATTACCACAAAGGGAACACTGGATAAGAGCAATCCGACTATCCGAAAATATCTTGCAGAGAGAGCAGAGCTTGTGGGAGCAATCCGACTTCCGAATACTGCATTTAAGGATAATGCAGGAACAGAAGTCACAGCGGATATCCTGTTTTTACAGAAAAGGGAGCGAAAGATTGATATAGAGCCGGACTGGGTACATCTTGGTGTCACAGACGATGGCATAGCAGTCAATTCCTACTTTGCAGAGCACCCGGAAATGATGCTCGGTACAATGCAGTATGATACAAGAATGTTCGGGCAGGACAGCAGATATACCGTCTGTGTGAATGATGATGAGAATTTCAACCTGTATGAAGCACTCAATAAGGCAATCAGTAACATTAAAGCACAGATGACAGATTTTGAAAGACTGGCAGACAATGAGGAGCAGGCAGAGGAAGTCATTCCCGCTGATCCGGATGTGAGAAATTATACTTACACATTCTTTGAAGGAAAGCTCTATTACAGGGAAAATTCCGAAATGGTAAGAAAAGAAGTATCACAGACTGCCGAGGAGAGAATCAGAAGTCTTGACGAAATCAGACAGATAACAAGAGAGTTGATTGATATCCAGATGGAGGGCTGTAGTGATGAGGAGCTTGCAGATAAACAGCAGCTTTTGAATATAAAATATGATAAATTCGTTGGAAAGTATGGAGCAATCACTTCCAAAGCAAACCGTACAGCGTTCAGGGATGACAGCGATTATCCGCTTCTTTGCAGTCTGGAAGAAGTAAATGAGGACGGGGAGGTGAAGAAGGCTGATATGTTTTATAAGCAGACGATTAAGGCAAAGTCCGTGGTGGACAGGGTAGAAACTGCGGTTGAGGCTCTTAATGTATCGGTCAATGAGTTTGGATATGTAAATATCCCTTATATGCTCTCCATTTATGAAGCAGACAGGGATACTCTCATAAAGGAACTTGATGGAATTATATTTCTTAATCCTGACCGTTACAATGAAAATAACCCGGACGCAGGCTGGGAGACAGCAGACGAATATCTGTCGGGTAATGTAAGGGATAAGCTGCGTGTTGCAAAGGCAATGGCGGCGGATACCGACAATCCGCAGGCAGAAAGATTTGCCGCCAATGCCGCAGCCCTAGAGGAAGTTCAGCCGGAATGGATTGAAGCCTCGGATATTGATGTAAAGATTGGAACAACTTGGATTGAGCCGCTTGATTATGAGCAGTTTATCTATGAGCTGCTTAATACACCCAAGAGGGCAAGGGTAATCAGAACGGAGTATTATAATTCCGGTATTCAGGTACACTTGAATAAAATGAGTATGGAATGGTTCATTGAAAATAAAAGTATGGATAAACATTCTGTAGCAGCAACGAAAACCTATGGTACAAGCCGAATGGACGCTTATTCTATTTTTGAGGAAACCCTGAATTTAAAAACGGTCACTGTCAGGGACAGGATTGATGACGGTGAGGGCAAGTACCATTATGAAGTCAATAAGAATGAGACAATGCTTGCAAGGGAAAAGCAGAATATGATTAAGGAGAAGTTCAAGGAATGGCTGTTTGCAGAACCAGAACGCAGACAGAAGTATGTGGAGTATTATAATGAAACCTTCAATAATATCCGCCTGCGTGAATATGACGGAAGCCACTTGCAGTTTCCGGGAATGAACCCTGAAATTGAATTAAAGCCGCACCAGAAAAATGCGGTGGCACGAATCCTTATGGGAGGAAATACCCTGCTTGCACACTGTGTCGGTGCCGGAAAGTCCTTTGAAATGATGACTGCGTGTATGGAACAGAAAAGGCTTGGACTTGCCAATAAGACAATTATGGTAGTGCCAAAGCCGCTTATCGGACAGACAGCAAGTGAATTTTTAAGGCTTTATCCGTCTGCAAATATCTTGGTTGCAACGGAGCGTGATTTTGAAAAGAGCCGCAGAAAGCAGTTTGTATCAAGGATTGCAACAGGTGATTATGACTGTATCATTATGTCACACTCGCAATTTGAGAAAATCCCAATCTCGCCGGAGAGAAAGGAGCGAATGCTTAATGAGCAGATAGAAGAAATCACTTATGCGATTGATGAAATGAAGGAGAGAAACGGGGAACGCTGGACCGTAAAGCAGATGGAAAGCCAGAAGAAAAAGCTGGAGGAACAGCTTAAATCACTGACCGATGAAAGCAGAAAAGATGACCTCATTACCTTTGAGGAGCTAGGTGTTGACTCTATTATGGTAGACGAAGCACACAATTTTAAGAACCTTGCCATTTTTTCAAAGATGAATAATGTGTCGGGAATCAGCAGCAGCGGGGCAAAGAAGTCAACGGATATGCAGCTTAAATGCCAGTATTTATCAGAGATAAATGATGGCAGGGGCATTGTGTTTGCTACCGGAACACCGATAAGCAACACAATGTGTGAGATGTATGTTATGCAGCTTTATTTGCAGAAATCGGCACTTGAGGAAATGGGAATTCATCATTTCGACTCGTGGGCGGCTAACTTCGGAGAAGTAACAACAGCTCTGGAGCTTACGGTTGAGGGCAGTGGTTTCCGTTTCAAGAGCAGATTTAATAAATTTACCAATCTGCCGGAGCTTATGAATATCTTTAGAGAGGTAGCAGATGTGCAGACAGCGGATATGCTTGACCTTGATGTGCCAGCTCTGAGTGGCGGCAAGCCTATCATCGTGGAGTCGGAGCCGGACTGGTATGTGAAGCAGGTAATGGAAGATTTTGTGGTAAGGGCAGAAAGGATAAGAGGCGGAGGTGTTGATCCAAGCGTTGACAACTTCTTAAAGATTACGCACGAAGCAAGACTTCTTGGAACAGACGCAAGACTGATTGATAAGGACGCACCGAACAATCCGGACGGAAAGCTCAATAAGGTGGCGGAAAATGTCTGGAAAGAATATGTAAAAGGAAATGCTGATGGTCATATAGGCTGTCAGCTTATTTTTTCGGATATCGGAACACCGGGAGCTGACAAGGACTTTACGATTTATGATTATCTGAAGGAGTCACTTATCAAGTATGGTATCCCTGCGGAGGAGATAGCATTTATCCACGATGCAAAGACTGACGCACAGAGAGATGTGCTTTTTAAGGAAATGAGGACAGGTAAGAAAAAAGTCCTTATCGGTTCGACAGATAAGTGTGGAACCGGAGTTAATGTGCAGACACACCTTGTTGCAATGCACCACGTCGATTGTCCGTGGAAGCCTTCTTCCATTGAACAGAGAGAGGGCAGAGGTATCCGACAGGGAAATGAAAACGATGAGGTGGCAATCTACAGATATGTTACAAAAGGAACCTTTGATGCGTACAACTGGTCGCTTGTGGAGAATAAGCAGCGTTTCATAAGTCAGGTTATGACAAGCAAGGCAGTAAGCCGAAGCTGTGAGGACATTGATGAGGCAACGCTTTCCTACGCCGAAATTAAGGCGGTTGCTACAGGCAACCCTTTAATCAAGGAAAAGATGGAGGTTGACAATGATGTCCAGAGATTAAAGCTCTTAAAGGCGTCTTATGATAATCAGAGGTATGGATTGCAGGATAACTTTATGATTAAGTATCCGAAACTTATCAAAACTGCGACAGAGAAACTTGCCAATGTCAGGGAGGATATAAAGGCAAGGGATAAGGAGCTGATTGATAATCCGGACTTTGCGATTACCATAGGAAATGCAACTTATACCGAGAGAGTGGACGGTGGAACCACAATGCTTGAGGCAATCAGCAAATGCAAGACAGGCGAAACCACTTCAATCGGTAAGTTTCACGGCTTTGAGCTTTTGGTAGAAAAGAATTTCCTTAGTATCAACTATATGGTGCTTCGTGGAAAGACAGAATACAAGGCAGAGCTTTCCACAAGTCCGGTGGGAAGTATGGTAAAGCTGGAGAATCTGTTCAACGGACTTCACGAAAATGTAGATTTTCTGGGAAAAAAGATTGAACAGTACCAGAATGACCTTGAGGCTTCAAAGGCAGAGTATGATAAGCCGTTTGCACACAGTGCGGAACTGGAAGAAAAACTTGCAAGGCAGTGTGAATTAAATGCCCAGCTTGACCTTGAGAACGCAAAGGCTATGGACGCAGATCTTGGCGGACCGGACGAAGAAAAGTCTGAGGACAGAATAGAAAATGCGGGCATTGTTGCAGAGGATAAGGAAATTTATATGACAGACAGAGGCAGGAAAAGATAGGAGTGAGACTCTATGAGCATAAGGAAAGTGGTCGCAGGACTACTGATTACAGCAGGGATTGCCATTATGGCAGTCCCTTTTTTCTGGCGTACAACCGGAGAGAGAAACACGAACCAGCTCATAAATGAATTTGAGCAGACATTGGAGGAGAAGCAGGATGAAAGGTCAGATGTTGAGAAAGAGCAAACCACCATTAGTAAAGAGGAAGCCATTCTTAAAGAAGGCGGTGTCATCGGTATCATTGAGATACCGAGCATAGATATCAGATACCCGGTAATGGAAGGAACCGGAAGTGACATTCTTAATGCAGGGATTGGTCATATACCGGAAACAGCAGGAATCGGAGAAGTGGGAAACTGTGTGATGTGCGGTCATAACGGGAGCAGATACGGCACATTTTTTACACCATTAAGCCGGATTGTCATAGGTGATGAAGTAAGCATTATGGATAAGAACGGGCAGACACATATCTATGAGGTGACAGGCACAGATGTGGTAAATCCTTATGACAACAGCATAAAGACGCAGGGTATGGAAAAAGAACTCACTCTTTTTACCTGTTATGAACAGGGAACAATGCGTTTTGTTGTCAGGTGCAGATATAAGGAGGCGGCAGATGAATAAGAGATACCGACTTGGGGAGATAGAAGAAGCAGTATCGGAAATGGAGGAGTTAATCGACCTTGATGACGATATTGCAGAGATTGATGATGACTTTCAGATAGTCGTAAGCGGCTGGTCTGTATATGTCGAAAGCATGAATCTGACACTCAGACAGGGAATAGCCTGTGTATGGGATGCGGAGGAAGGATTATTTATGCCTGATTTTGATGTGACTATCGTGTATGAGGGGAACATTGAAACACAGGAGTGGCACTATTACGAGCAGGACGGAATGGTCGTTACACTTGGCAACTGGCTTAATGGCAGATTGTCTTGTGAACAGATAGAACAGCTTTGGTGTGAGCTTATCATACCGGAAAACAACAATTCAGAAGTATAAGAAAGAGAGGAACAGCGTATGAAGTATTCAATTAAAGTAAACGAAGTAAGAGCAAAAGATGGCAGCAACATCAAGGGGTTTGCAACCGTGGTATTTGGTGACTCATTCAAGATTACCAATATCGCAATCCTTGAAAATAAGGAAAAAGGAGAGCTTTTTGTATCAATGCCAAGATACCGTTCCAACGAGCGTGATGAGAGCAACAGCGTGATTTATAAGGATGTCTGCAATCCTATCACGGCAGAGTTTCGTGAGGAACTCTATACCAATATCCTTGAGGCTTATGCAAAAATCAGGGAGCCGGAGAAAGCAGAAACACAGACACAGGAAAAAACAAAAGAAATGCCGGAGTTTTCCGTGACAGTAACACCTTATGAAAGGGAAGGCAGTAATATCAAGGGGCTTGCCCGCATTTACTTTGAAAACAGCTTCATTGTAAATAATGTAAATATCCTTCAGGGCAAAGAAAAAATCTTTGTGTCAATGCCTTCTTATAAGACAAAGCAGGTGGACGAGAATGGCAAGCCAATCTATCAGGACGTCTGCTATCCGGTCACAAAGGATTTCAGGGAGAAGCTCTATAATGAGATTATTGCAGAGTATGAGAAAGCAAAGGATAAGAGCAACGAAAAAGCAAGGGAGAATGCCGAACAGAACCACGGAAATCCCGACAGGGAGAAAAAGGATACTCCCTTTCGATAATTAAGATTAAGGGGCGGCAGGAGCTGCCCCGTTTATAAGGAGGAAAAGCAGATGGAAGCAGAAAAGACACTTACCAATGAGGAGATCATAAGGGAACTTCTCGACCTGTTAAAAAAGAATGCTATGAAAGAGCCGGCAAATGATGTATTTGAGATATGCAGCTATGTGGACGGGCTGGAGAAAAAGATTGCGTCTATGACAGAAGAACTTACCAGTATGCAGAACCAGATTAGAGAAATGCAGGAAGATACCATTGCCAATAATGCAAAAAAGGCATTGGCAGAAGCACAGGAAAGATTAAATGCCAGATGTGAGCAGATAAAGTCACAGGTATCTGAGGTAAAGATACAGGTAAAATCTACAGCCAAGAGCATTGTTGATGAAACAAAGGCAAAGGGCAGGGCGGCACTTTACAGGGTGACAGAGTTTGCAGGAATTAAGAAAAGACTTCTTAATGTAAGAACAGCAGTAAAAGATGCGATTGTATCTACAGACAGGGATATTGCAAGGACAGCACTTCTTGCAAAGGGACTCCGTGAAGCCGGACAGACCGTAAACAATGCGTTCCGTACCTTTGCTGATAAGCCGGAGGTGGATTATTCTAAGAAGGAACAGAAACACCCTATCACAAAGGCGGTACTTGCCCCTATGAAAGCAGTGAGAAAACTGTTTGTATCAATGGAGCTACATCTGGACGCTTCAATTGATAAGCTGGATAATCTGATTATGAATGTGCAGTTTGATGAGGTAAAGTATATGGAGAATGCGAAAGAGCCGGAGAGGGCAGAAGCTGAGCGAGTGGAAGCAGAGGTGGTATACTCTCCAATAGTTGCTGAACCCACAGAGTACCAGTATGGAGCGGAAGCGTTTGAGGCGGTTTATCCTAAGATGGATGCTGAAATCAAACCAGATATGAAAGCTCCGTCTGTTCCAAAGACCAGAAAGGCAAGGTAGATGCCTATGACAGATAAGGAGAAAAGGTACTGGACATATTTCTTAAATGTGAATGGTAGGATGGAATGCTATGAGCAGTGTAAGAAATGTGTTCATAGCTGTAAGCAGAACTTCTGGATAACGGGACTACTTTGCAAAAAGTTTCTGAAAGCCAGATAGCAGAGGGCGTATCATCAGAAATGGTGGTGCGCCTTTTTGAATGTTGTACAAAATTAAATTGCATACCATAAGAGATACAGTTATTTGCCTTCGATAAGATAGTCGCAAGTAACACCAAAAATGTGAGCAAGTGCTTTTATTTCTATAGCTGTAACATATCGTTGATTTGTTTCAATACGAGTGATTACATTTTATCCATATCATATTCTGCATGCGATTTATACTGCGTAGGTTTGGTGGACTATGGTATAGTTCACAGTGACCTATGCAGGGAACTTATTATTTTATTTTAAAAAACAGAAGAATAATTAGGAACAATATGTATTTTAAAGAAGAACCTGTGGTAATGGAATAAATCAGATAAAAAAAGTATAGTAAAAAAGAAGGTGAAAAATGATACCAACACATTTACTCAATTACATTAAAAAAAATAGCAAATATAAATATATTTCTGAAATGAATTGTTTGTTAATAATTTTAGATATTAATTCAATTTGTGAAAGAAATACCTTTTTTGAATTAGATTGTAAGATTTTAAAATTGAATCAGATTATGGATAAAAAAAGGCATATAGGTACGAATGTTTTAATTCGATACAGTGCATATTTGTTATTTGGACAGACCAAAATTAACAAACTATATTCCAAATTAGGAAAACCCTATTTAAAAAATAGCAGACTATATTTCAATGTAAGTCATTCTGGAGAAAACTCAATAATTGGAATAAGTTTTAATAAAAAAAATATAGGAGTAGATATTGAAGAAATTACAAATATTAATACCAACATAGCATCAAAATGTCTGAGTAATAAAGAATATAAATGGTTTTCAGAAACAAAATACAATCAAAAAGAATTACTTTGCAAAATATGGACAATAAAGGAGAGTTATATAAAAGCTGCTGGATTAGGTTTACAACTTCTCTTAAAAACAGTTTTGATTAGAAAAATATATGATCCCTTTTTTGTTGTTGAAAATGATAAATATGGCACCAAAATTGTTTACTGTTTTAAATACAATAATTATTACATTAGTTTATGTACACAAATGAAGGAGACAAACGATGGAAAATTATATTAAAGAAAATGTAAATAGAATATTCAAAGAAAATTGTCCTTTTTTAAAGCCAGATTTTGATGAGGAAAATTTAATTGACTTAGGAATTAATTCGCTTATTTTTGTAAAGATTGTAGTGAATTTAGAATCTTTTTTTGGCTTTGAGTTTGATGATAATGATTTAAATTATGAGAGATTTCAGAATGTAGAAGCAATTTGTATATATATAAAAGAAAGAGCAAAAAAATGAATAATATAAAACATGATATTAATTTATTTACAGAAATATGGTTTAAAGATTGTTTTCATATGTCTCTAATACCGATAGTTAAAAAAGTTTTAGGTAATGCTGATTGTTTAATGTTTAACCAATATTTTCTTTATGATATTGATAATACAGGAGTTATTGGATTAAATAATGAATTTAAAAATATTTATGAATTACTAAGAGAGAAAAACGTAGATATACTTTACGACTATGGAAACAACATAATCGAAACTATCAACAGCTTAATATCTAGTGGTTTCTTTGTTATTGTGGGTATTGATAATTATTATGAAACTGTTAGAACTGATAGCTATATGAGACAACATAACGGACATTCTATAGTAATATGTGGTTTAGATTATGAAAAACAAATTTATTATGCAATTGAACAACCATACATGTTTAGTTTTGAATATCAATTTATTCAAATACCTTTTTTGGACATTAAAAAAGGATTCGACAGCTTTCTTGATAATAGAAAACATGGAAAAGATTTTTTTTATAATGAACTTTCGGAGGCAACAAAAATTCATGGGAAATACATCCCTTGCTTCTGTGCAATAAAAGATAAAATAATCAATATTCAGGATGTTGATAAATTTTCCAGAGAAAATTTTAAGCAACAATTATGTATAAATGAACAAGCAATATTTGAAAAATTGTCATGTATAAAAAAATATTCAAAGAAAATAGAGTTTTACTATGATTTATATTATAAAAATTCCAAAACAGGAAGTGAACAAATTAAAAGGATATGTGACATAATCAATAACAAAAAAGTTGAATACTATCTTTTTCAAAAATTAGATATTGTGCATGAAGATATAGAAGAAAAAAATAGTTTCGTAATAGCTGCATGGAGTCAAATCAGAAATTATATTGCCAAACTACAATATAGCCGAAAATATAGTAATACTCATATCAAGGATATACAGATTATTCTACAGCAGATTTATGTGAATGAATATGAGTATTATAAAATAATTTACAAAGGAATGAAGGGGAAATAAAGTGAAACTTAAATTACACCATATTGGTTGTGCTGTCAATAATATAGAATATGCAAAGAAATATTATTGTGAAATTTTTGGATTTAAATATGAAAAGGGATATATAAGTGAAGAAATGAATTTACGTGCAGCTTTTCTATATAAAGAAGAAAATGATGTCTATATAGAATTGCTTCAGAAATTAGACTACAATAATAAATCTTCAATCGATAAGATTCTTGAAGATCGAATGGGGGGAGTATATCATGCATGTTTTTTAGTAAATGATATGAAACAGGCATTAGAGGAATTGAGTAAAAAGGAATTTATTGTATTAAACAGAAAGAATATTGAAACGCAAGACTTTATTGCTAGATTTCTAATTACTCCTGATAACTATATTATAGAAATTCTGCAAAAAAAGATACATTATAACTAAATTTTTAAATGAAAGGGAAAAAATGAATAACATAGAAGAAAGAATAATTAGTGTAATAAGAGAAAATATGCCGGATCGCACTCTTAATATTGAAAAAGAAAGTGAACTAATTTGTAATTTGGGATTTGATTCTGTGAGACTTATGGGAATGTTATATTCTTTAGAGGAAGAGTTTCAAATAGAAATTATTAATGGCGAAAATAACTTTCTGTTTTTTTCCATTACAAATGTACAGGATTTGATTGATGTTATGAATACAATTTTAGATTAGGAGAAATCGCATGAATAAAGAATATTTATTAGAAGCAGATAATATGTTAAATAAATTTTTAAATAAATATCAATTAAGACATCTACATAAATATGAAACACCTATGACTATTTCATTTTTAGTTACAAATAGATGTAATTTGAAATGTAAACATTGCTTTAATACTATAAATGCGAATAAAACGGATGAGAGTGAACTGTCTTTAGAAGAATATAAAGTAATAGCTGAGAAAATGGGTTTTTTTACGTCAGGATTGTTTTGCGGAGGAGAACCATTTGTACGTAATGATTTGGCAGATATTGTTTATCTGTTCCAAACAAAATGTAATATGCAGTGGGCAAGCACTACAACAAATGGTCAATTGACGGAAAGTATCCTGAAACAAACAGAAAAAATATGCAAGAATAGTAAAAATAAAAATTTTGTTCTAAATTTTTCTTTAGATGGATTTGAAAAAGAGCATGAATGGACTAGAGGAATAGGAACATATGATAGATGTATTTCTACAATAAAATTAGCAAATGAGTTAAAGAAAAAATATGCAAATTTACAAATAGGTATTGTCTCAACATTAACAGTTCATAACGAAGATTCTTTAGCATCCTTCTTTGAATATATTTCAGCAGAACTAAAACCGGATGTTATCTCTCTTTTACTTGTAAGACAGCACCCTAGAGGAGGGGAAGATCTTAAGAATGTTAAATATGAAAATTATTTTAAATGTAAAGAAATTTTATCAAAATTATTTATTGAAGGTAAAAATGGAAATGTAAATTCTCCAAAGGGATACTACCCTTTTGGTTTTTATGAAATAATCTCTAAAACATTAAATAAAGGATGCAGACAATTTTATTGTTATGCAGGTCAACATGGTGCTTTTATAGATTTTAATGGAAATGTGAATCCATGCGAAGTATTAGGTGATAAATCTTGTTCGAATAACGCTATGTTAATGGGAAATTTAAGAGAGCATGACATGGATTTTTTGAAATTATGGAATAGTGAATCAGCTATGAAAGTTAGACAAATGGTAAATAGACATGAATGTTGTAAAGAATGTACACATGAAACAGAAGGAATTTTACCATCAATATATTTTGAACCTAATTCCATTTTTTACAAAGAAAGGATAGATTATTTTGGAAGAGAAACAAACAGATAAATATATTAAAATAATAAATAAAAAAGAATATGAAAAATTAGAAAATATGGATTATATTTTATGTTTAGCTTTTTTGCTTACTAGATATAAATTTGATGATCCAATTCGTATAAAATTTATAAAAGATAGTCTTCCTTGTTCTTTAATTTATGATGTTAGTGGATATAAATATGAAGAAGAGAAAAAAATCTTAGAGAATATTCTGAATCAAAATAATGATAGTAGATTAGATACAATAGAATTAATTATTTGCAATAAAATAAGCGAGGTAGAAAAATTTTTTTCTGATACTGATTTATGTATTGCGATAGATGATGAAGAAGTAATACATATATATTGCAATAAGCATAAGAAAGATAAAGAAGAATTTGAAATGCTTATTTGTAATTATTTATATTTATTAGAGCAGGTTTTGTCTGATAATACAAAGAAAATAATGGAATATGGAATTGTTAATCCGTTTGAAATAGAGAAAATAAATTCGTTCAACACTCGAAATATAACTTGCATGTATACAGAAAGTTTCATGAATTATTTTAATGAAAATGTAATAAAACATGCAGACAAGTTCGCGGTTATTCAAGATCAAAAATGTTTAACATATAGAGAACTAAATGAAATAGCAAATTATTATGCATCAAAAATAATTAATTATTCAAGTAAATATATTGGTATATATTCTAAAAATGATTTATGTACAATAATAGCGATACTATCAATTTTGAAAGCTGGAAAATGTGTTGTCACCATTAATCCAACGTATCCAAAGAAAAGAGTTCTTAAAATAGTAGAGCAATTAAATATTGACTATGTTTTTACTTGTAATGAACTAATTAAAGTTTTACAGGAATGTCATGATTTTAAAAGTATTATTGTTGATGCAGAAAATTATGAGAAACAAAAATATATTCCTTTTGTTGAGCCACAACCGGAAGATCCTTGTTATGTAATTTTTACTTCTGGATCTACTGGAGAACCTAAGGGAGTATCCATTTCACACGAGAATATTATGATAGAAATTATATGGTTAACAAAATATTTTCAGTATGACGAAAATATAAAATCTCTTCATGTATTAAACTACAGTTTTGATTTTGGATTGTATGATATATTAGCATCTCTATATTGTGGTGGAACTCTTTATTGTCCGTCCCAAATTCGAAATTTGAAACAATATGTCGATGAAATAAATAAAAATCAAATTAATAATATAAATACCACACCTTCCTTTTTTAATATTATAACTAGTTTTAAAATCGCTATTCCATCTATGAGATATGTTCATTTGGGAGGTGAAAAAGTACTTTACGAATATCTTGTGAAGTATAATAAAGTACTTGATAAAAAATGTAGGATTTTTAATGGTTATGGTCCATGTGAATGTACGGTAGGTTGTATTATTCATGAGGTTACTTCAAATGAGAAAATGGGAATTTCTGATAACAAAGAAAGTGTTCCTATAGGAAAGCCTACCGATGATAGTTATATTCATCTTTTTAATCAAAATAGAGAAATTGTTCCTATTAATGGTATAGGAGAAATATGCGTGTCTGGAAAAAGTTTAGGCATAGGCTACATTAATCAGGAACAAAACACATCTTTTTTTTGCATAGATGACGAAAGATATTATGCAACTGGTGATTTGGCTAAATGGTTGAATAATGGAGAGATTGAATTCATTGGACGAAAAGATGAACAGATAAAATTAAATGGATTTAGAATTGAATTATCGGAAATAGATATGCTTATTATGAAAGATAAATCCGTAAGACAAGTAAAGACCATTTACAAAAATAAAATATATTCATTTGTAGAAGTTGCGGATAAAACAATAATTGACGAAATCAAACAAAATTTAATGGATAATTTACCATATTATATGGTGCCTAGTAAAATTATTGTTATTGACAAAATGCCGCAATTAGCCAGTGGAAAGATTAATATAAAAAAACTGGAGGAAATGGTTTGATGAAAATTGGTATATTGGCAGCGCAGACAGGAAACGGTCATATTAGTGTAATGACTGCTTTAAAGGAAGAATTTGTAAAATATCCAAATATAGAAGTAAATTGTTTTCCATCATTTTACGAAGATATGATACCCGGAAATAAAATATTAAGCGACTTTTACAACTTTTTAATGATTAATGATATAAATGTTTGTAATAAGTATTGTGAATTTACTGCATTAACAAGGCCAGATATATCAGAGAATTTTCTTGCGGGAACAAAAGAATTTGTGAAAGAGTTTTTATTGAAATACAAATTTGACATTTTAATTTCTGTATCGCATACAATAAATGCAGTTATTATTAATTCTTTAACGGAAAATCAAGAGTTGATAAATACTAAATTTTATATTGTAGTTACAGATCCGTTTGAACCTATTGCAGTTGGATATAATGTGCCAGGAGCAAATTTATATTTTTGTACTAATGATTGTGTAAAAAAAATTCTTCTAAAATCTGGAATAGAAGAAGAAAAGATAAACATTAACGATTATCCACTTTCAGAAAAATATGGTTCATATGTGGATAATAGGATAGAAATTGAAAAACTACAGTTTTCATCTAATAAAAAAATTGTTTTGTTGAATGCTGGTTCACAAGGTATTTATCATTATTATAATATACTAAAAACAATTATTACTCAAATTGAAGATATACAAATTATAGTCATTTGTGGGAAAAATGGAGGATTATATCAAAGGTGTAAATCATTAATCGAAAAAGAAAAATATGAAAAAAATATTCGATTATTTGGATTTGTTAATAATATTGAGAAATATATTAGTATTGCAGATGCAGTAATTACAAAACCCGGAGCTAATTCTATATACGAAGCATTATATTATGGAAAACCGATTCTTATCGAAGCGTTAAAAGGATTCTTATTTCAAGAGAAAGGGGTAGAGTTACTTAATAAAAAATATCACTTTGGTTTAACTTTAAAGAATTTAGAAGATACAGTTCCCTTATTATTTGATTTACTAAATAATAGTTCATGTAATTATATTGAAAATATTAAAGAAATGCATATTAATAATGGAACAAAAAAAATAGTACAAACGATAATAGCTAATGCAAGGAGACCTGCTATGAAAAGTCAACCATAAATTAGCAAAAAATTTCTTTTTCATATCGATGATAAAAAAGGGTAACTTTAATAGAGCTCCCTTAGGGTGCTTTTTCAAAATCTATCGATATTGATATACAGACCTCTTATTCGAGGTTAAATTCAACTTCGTCAGTGAGCATCTTCAAGATGACCCTGACAAGTATGCCGGCACAGTGCCCAAGTGCATTGTAGTGAGAACGGCCTTCAGCACTCTTGGCATCATAATAAGCCTTGAAGGTTGTGTTGTTCCTAACAATGTTCCAAGCTGCATTTACAAGAATGTATCGTAAAACACGAGAGCCTCGTTTGGATATTCTTGTTGTTTTAGCCTGAAAGTTACCAGACTGATAAACAGAAGGATCCAGACATGCAAAAGCGAGCAGCTTGTTTGGATTGGAGAAACGGTGAATATCACCTATTTCACCAAGGATCATTCCACAATTGATATACGATACTAGGAATGGTCATGATGACAGAATCATTGAATTTCATGATATCCGTCATCTCAGCTTCAATCTTTTCTAATTGGCTATCCAGTAACTCGATTTGTTGAATTGTCTGAGTTATCTGAATAGATATAGCGCTGTCGTTAGCAACGACAGACTTCTGTACGAGAACTCTTAATTCTTTGACCTGCTCTTTGGTAAAGTGTCCGTGCGAGTTCACTTTGAGCAGATTTGCCAGAAGAGTCATATGCATGGAAGCAATCTCTTTTGCAGAAGGTGCTTCTTTTAAGAGAGCATAGACAGCATTCTGATGCAGACCGGATTTAAAAAAGTATTGAATTTTCAGAAATACCTGTTCAACATAGGTTGTCAACTGGATTTTCAATCGGGTGCGTTGCTTTATGATTTTCTGCCGAAAACGCCCTAAGGCCTTAAGATCCATCATATCAAGGTCATAGAAACTGACGAATCTGAGGTCATCCTGCATCATAAGAGTTTTAGCAATTACATATGTGTCGACCTTATCTGTCTTGGTTTTGCCAATGTTTTTTTTACGCACCTGACAGATTTTGATGGGGTTCAACACACACACTTTGTAAAACTCAGCAACAAGGTATCGAACAAGGTTGTAATCGTAGTGTGCCGTCGACTCAAGACCGATGATGATGCTGTTCTTGTCGAATAATTCGAGCTTAGAGACCAGCAGTTGGAAGCCATCAGCTTTGTTTGTGAATTTGAACGACTCAATGATTATTTCACCGTCCGAAGAAATTGCAGCGGAGAAATGGTTGAGTTTGGCAATATCAATGCCTACGAAAATTTTCATGAGGTTGTACCTCCCTTTCCTAAAGTCTGATACCATGATGTCCACCATCGATTATCATCGTAGACTTGATAGAAATAAGTACTCTAAGTGAAAAACACTTCGGCAACATCCAGCTGATAAACAATTCAGATAAAGGTAGCGGCAATATACTCCATTCGAGTAGTCAAGCTACAGGGAAAAATCAAAAGTCCATAATATTTGAATTGTATTGAACCACAATATTAAAAAGAAAGGAACGTGTGATAATTAACTTCCTAATTATCATACAAGAAGAGAAAATGAATAAAATCAAATTTTATAAAGAAGAGAATATTCCTATTGAATTTCATAGAGCACGAATAGTTCAGAAAATTAATTTAATTCCTATAGATGAACGTCTGAAATGTTTAACAGAGGCTGGAAATAATACATTTCAATTGTATAATAAAGATATTTTTTTAGATATGTTGACGGATAGTGGTGTAAATGCAATGAGTGATGATATGCAAGCAGCAATGATGCATGCTGATGATAGTTACGCAGGTTCTGAAACTTATCTTAGAATGCAGAGGAAGTTAGTTGAAATTTTCAATATGGAATATTTTTTGCCTGCGCATCAAGGACGTGCCTGCGAAAACATATTAGTGCAAAGATTTGTTAAATCTGAAGATATCATTCCTATGAATGTGCGTTTTGATTCAATTAAGGAGTATATAAGACAAGCTAACGCAACGTTTATTGAAATGATAAAAGAGGATGCATTGATTACAGAAAGTGATATAGCTTTTAAAGGAAATTTTGATATAAATAAATTAGAAAAAGTAATATCATCTTATGGAAAAGAAAGAATTCCATTTGTACGTATTGAGGCTGGATCTAATCTTATTGGTGGACAACCCGTTTCATTGAATAATATTAAACAAATTTCAAATATTTGTAAAAGCAATGATATTTTATTGGTATTAGACGCAAGTTTATTACAAGATAATCTGCATTTTATACATGAACGAGAAGAAAATTATATGAATACTTCTATAATTGACATTACAAAGGAAATAGCATCATTTGTAGATATAATTTACTTTTCAGCCAGAAAATTAGGGTTTGCAAGAGGTGGAGGTATCTGTTTAAGAGACAAAGAAATATATGATTCATTGATTCGTTATATTCCAACATATGAAGGATATTTAACATATGGTGGTATGTCTGTAAAGGAAATGGAAGCTATTACGGTTGGATTGGCAGAGACAATGGATGAAAATATTATTTCTCAGGGACCAGAATTTATAAGATATATGGTAGAAAAACTTTCTGAATATGGGATACCAGTTGTTACACCACCAGGTGGATTGGGAGTACATATTGATGCTAGAAAATTTTTGCCCCATATCCCAGATAATGAATACCCCGCTGGAGCACTTACTGCTGCTTTATATTTATGTAGCGGAACAAGAGCTATGGAAAGAGGTAATATTTCAGAAGATAGATTAGATGATGGAACAGAACAATTTGCCAAAATGGAATTAGTAAGAATTGCTTTGCCCAGAAGAGTTTATACATTATCTCAAATTAAATATGTTATTGATCGCTTAAAATGGTTATATGACAACAGAACTTTAATTGAGGGGTTAATGTTTTATGAAGAACCGGAAGTAATGAGATTTTATTTTGGGAAATTAGCTCCTGTATCAGATTGGCAAAATATTTTGGTAAAAAAATATAAACAAGATTTTCTCAGTGAAATATAAGAGAGGCTGAAGAATGAGTTATTGTAGAAATAATCTAGTTGTTACACCTAACATTATTAATTGCGGACAGGAAACAATATATACAAGTGTCAAAAATTGTTTTTCACATGATTTAAGTATTGACGAATTTTACTTTCTTTCAAATCCCAATTGTTTTGATTACTTACCTAATCGAAATATGATGGGATATGATACACTAAAGGGAATGATTGATGCATTACATAAAAATGTATCAGAAAATATAATCTATTGTCATGTGATTTCCAACAATATTAAAAAAGATATTTGTATGCAATTAAATCAGGGGAATCTAATAATTGCTAATTTAAAAGATTATAGCTCATATAACGAAATAGATGGTAATTTTTATCCTTACCATCTATTCATCGTACATGGATATAATGATGATGAAGAAGTTATGCTAATTGATTTATATCCGAATAGTAACAGTAATGATAAAATTAGATATTTTAATTTGGAATGGGATTTCTTTTGTGAACATTGTGCAGAATACTATTTAATACAAAAAAGTGATTTGATAGTACAACGAAAACAAAATATGAAACGCGTAATACAAAAAGAATTGGATTTTATTGTAGATAAAGACAATGGAGCCCTTAGTAGAATAAATAGTTTCTTTTTGAATCTTGAAAAAGAAACTTCTTGCTACGAAAAGGTAGGAAGTGTATTGATAATGAAGGGACTCATATTTCTTCCCATCCTTTTTCACACGCAAAATTTATTTCATTCTGTATTAAGTGATACAGAGTATAATGCTATAGACCTGTTAATAAAAAAATGGACATTATTTTCAGCTAAATACATTAAAGAAACATACAAAGGAAGTGGCGATTTATATAATTATTTAAATATAGCAACGATTATTGATGAAAATAGAAGCGTTTTAGACGAAATTGTACATAACCATTATAATATCTTATTATAAGGGCGGGAGACATTTATGAATATAACAAGATGTAAATGGTGTTTGGGAGATGAATTACTTTTGTCATATCATGACCAAGAGTGGGGAGTTCCTTTACATAATGACAAAAAACATTTTGAATATATAACATTAGAAGTAATGCAATGTGGTTTGAATTGGCTAATGATGCTAAAAAAAAGAGATATAATTAGAGATAGTTTCGATAATTTTGATTACGAAAAAATTGCATGTTATTCAGAAAGTGATATTCAAAGAATTATGCTTGTAGAAGGAATGATACATTCGGAACGAAAAATTAAAGCTATAATAAATAATGCAATAAAATACAAAGAACTTATTGATGAATATGGTTCTTTTGACAAATATATATGGTCGTTTACAGGAGAGAAGACATACATATATTCAAAACACTTAGAAGGACAACGAGAAGATCATAATGAACTCTCAGATGCTATTAGTAAAGACTTAAAAAAGAAAGGATTTAAATTCCTAGGTTCAATCACTATTTTTTCTCATTTACAAGCAGCCGGAATTATAAATGATCATACGGTAAACTGTTGGAGATTTAAGGAACTAAATACGCCAAATTGTATTATAAAGTAGTTTGTATCTACAAAAAGGGAAGGAGCTAATACAAATGAATATTTTGATGAATAAAAAAGAAAAAGATAAATTCGGGATTATGCTTCCAATAGAAGCACCACCCCTAAAATACTCACTATTTGTTGCAGATAAACTGTCAATAATAATGCAGCATCGAGACGCAACAAATTGGTTATTAAACAATTTTATACAGCTGGTTTTTTATACTGATAATTTAAATACAATTGACTTCAAAACGCATTTTCTTACTATATGGCCAGCAGATACGTTTAAAATAGATCAACATGGTACAAATCTTTTTTTAAGAGAAACTACTATAAATGATTCAATTTTAGATTTAGATGAAGATAATTTATTAGAACATATAATAAAATGGATTAATAAGGGATTATACATTTATGCAAATGTAGATGTATCAAAGCTAAGAAATACAAAATATTATAGTGATGTTCCGCTCTGCCATTCTTCACTTGTATATGGATATGATAAACAATATGTTTATCAATTAGACTTTAATCAAAATGAAGACTTTGGTACTTTGGCAATACCACATGAAGACTACATAAATGCTTTATTATCTAAAGATTTGGAAAAAATATTTATCGAAGAGAAAGGAATGAAAGCAAAATATAATTTGACATTAATAAAAGTAAAAGAAGAATATGGTTCTTTTTGTAAGCTCGATAAAGATGTAATAAAATATTGGGTAAAAGCATATATAGATTGTGAGAAAACAAGCTTAGGATCGAATCCTTTTTTTAATAGTTATCCTATAGAATGTGGTTTAAATATATATGAATGTGTAAAAAAAATGGTTTTGAAATTGACAAAAGATGAATTATTAGATTATAGAATATTTCATGTCTTATATGAACATAAAAAAATAATGTTAATGCGCATAGAAAAGCTAATGACAAATAATATGCTATATGATGACGATTCATTGCAAAACGCTTGTAAAGATATGATAGAATTAACTCATGAAATGAGATATTTGTGCCTAAAATATAGAATAACACATTCAGAAAATATAATAAACAAAATTTTAAATAAATTAGACGTTTTGAAACAAATTGATACAAGTTTTATGATAAATTTATATAAAGCTTTATAATTAGATATGAACTTGCATAGCTCAAATTAGAAAATTCCATCTATGCAAGTTTTTCTATATTTTGAAGGAGAACAATTAAATTTTTTCTGAAATACAGTAGCTAAATAATTAGCATTAGAAAAGCCAGTTTTATAAGCTATCTGACTAATTGATAATTGTGTATTTCCAAGTAATAACTGAGCATGTTGCAATTTGGTTGCTGTTAAATAATCAGTATAAGAACAGCCGGTTACTTCTTTGAATAATCGAGAAAAATGTGATGTTGATAAAGAGATGTATTTAGCAGCATCATCTATTGTAGGATTATACTCCAGATTATTTTCAATATAAACAAGAACGTCATGTATTCGCGAATCAAATTTATTAAAAAGCAATTGTGAAGATTCTATAGGCAAATGTTCCTGATATATTGTAAAAAATAATTTATGTAACATACCAGTTAAAATTAGTTGCGAATAAGGAGTATTATTGTTATATTCCTGATACATTTCTTCAAACTGGGATTTTATCTTTATTTGCGATTCAGGTAAAAAATGCAAATAGTCTGTACATAATATGTCAAATTCTGATTGTCCAACTAAATTAATTGCTGGCTGTAATGCTTCAAGTCGAAATTTAATTATGTATCGTTCATAGGGAATATCAGACATTGCACAATTTCGATGATATACATTTGGTTTACTTATCCCAACATCTCCGGAATGTGCAATTTTAATATTTTCATAGGAAAACCATTTACGATCACCACTGACAAGATATCCTAACATATAATGATCAGAAGCTGCTTGCATGTGTGGCATAGAATATGATGCTTCTTTTATTTTGTGGTCTACATGTATTATCTCATTTGAACTCAGAGGGATTGGCATTTGTATCTCCTTATATTCATTATATTGTACACATAATAGCATCAAATTAGAGAAAATACAACAAAATTGATATTATATTTAATGTAATTATTAATAAAAACTCATATAATTTAATACATACTAAAAGGATTAAATATGGAGGTTATATGAAGAAACAAAATATTTATTTAAAACTATCTGTGAAGTATATTTACTATTTTTTATTATTTATTGTATTTTCTTATTTTTTATCCCATATCTTAGTTGAAGGTTCCGAAATAATATCTGTAGCAATTAATGATATGATTGCGGGTAAGTTTGTTAATCTTAAATCAATTTTTTTTACAATATTGATTTTTGTTATCCTGTCTATGTTAATTTCTTTTTTTAAGAAACTTTGTGGAGAGCAATTTAGTTTGGTAATACAGAAGGAAAGCAGGAATTATATTGTAAAAAAAATTGAAGAGATTGAATATGCATACATTAATGAACATACAGGAACTCTAATTACAAAATTAATTTCCGATATTGAGAAAATAGGCCAACTTTATTCTGAAATAATACCAGAGATTTTTCAATCAATTATTACAATTATAGCATTGAGTTATTCAATATTTAAAATGGATTGGATACTCTTACTGAGTATCGTGATTTGCTATCCTTTAGTAATGTGTATAAGCAACAATCTAGCTAAAAATATTAATAGATTAGCAAAGTCTAGGAGAGCAAAGTATGATGAATTGACACAAGTAGCTAATGATGATATTGCAGGAATTGCAATAGCACGTAGCTATGGTTTAAATAAAATATTAAATCAACGAGTAGAAAAAATTGCAAACGATATTTTAGAAAATGAAATTTATCGTAATAAATATCAAGCAATTGGAAACGTAATTCAGAGCTTAGTCAAATGGATTCCTAGTGTTATCTGTTCTCTAATTGCATTGATGGAATTTTTTAAAGGACAGTTATCCATAGGAGATATGATGGCTTTTATTATTTTGTTTAATAAAATATCATCTCCCATGAGTGAATTACCTTTTAAAATAAATGATGGAAGAGAATTATTGATATCAATAAAAAGAATAAATGAGATAATGGCTGCTCCAAAAGAGCATTCAGGAACATATTGTGGAAATACCTCTGATTTATCAAAAACGGAAAGTGTAATATGTTTTAAGGATGTTTCGTTTTGGTATAACTCTAATCGTGAAAAGAGAGTTTTTGATAAATTGAATATAGATATAAAAAAAGGGACTACAACAGCAATTGTAGGATCGTCTGGTGTAGGAAAATCTACATTATTTAAAATTATATGCGGTTTAGAAAAAGTAAGAGAAGGAGATTATTACCTATACAAACAAAATTTTAGAAAATGGAATTTAACAGCTGCAAGAAAAGAGATTGCTCTGGTATCACAGAATGTATTTTTATTTGCAGATACAATTTTTTCTAATATTACTTATGGTATGGATGATGTGTCTATGGAAGTCGTGATAGATGCATGTAAAGCTGCGTGTATTCACGATTACATTATTACCTTACCGGATGGATATCAAACTTTTATTGGAGAGAATGGAGTAAATTTGTCGGGTGGACAAAGGCAAAGATTAACTATTGCTAGAGCATTTCTAAAATCATCTTCTATCTTATTATTAGACGAACCAACATCCGCTTTAGATGTAAAAACGGAAGAAGCGATAAATAGAATAATAGAAACAAGAAAGAATAATCAAACAGTGATCATCATTGCTCATAGATTGTCAACTATACGTAATGCAGATGATATTATTGTTTTACATAAAGGTAAAGTTGCTGAAAGAGGATGTCATTTTGAATTATTAGGTAAAGAAGGTTTATATTCAAAATTGTACAATAACGAATGTGAAACAGGAATAGAATAAAATTATTAGTATATAGGAGTAGCGCTAATGACACAGAAAAATGTTTTTTGGAAGTTTTTAGGTTTATTAGGAAACAGATTAATGATATATATTGTATCTATAATAATGATGACAACCTTTTATGCTGTATTTGAAGTTACAGGTTCGCTTTTTGTAAAATCTATATTTGATATTGCAGAAAAAGGAAATTATGAAGATGTAAGTGTAACTATGGGATTCTACTTATTTATAGGAATAGTTGCAGTATGTATTGCTTCAATGTTTATGTATATTTACAATAATGAAGCAAAAAAAGGTTCTATAGAAATAAAGAAGAAGGTATTTTCTAAAACATTAAATTTTCCAATGGAATTCTATGATACACATCATAGTGGTGAATTGCTATCACGTTTAATTTATGATACAGATAAAGCAAGTGAAATATATTCATCCAGACTAAGGAGAGTGATGGCTCCTATAATTTCCGTTTTGGTATATATAATAATAATGTTTATAATCAATCCGGCAATGACATTAGTTCTTGTTATTTTGAATATTTTACTTTTTTTACTTAATACATTAATATCTAAACCAATGAAAAAAGTAGGAAAAGAGTCCGCAGAAAAAAATGCAATAATGACAGAAAAATTGTCTAATATGTTGACCGGTATAGAGGTAAATAAAATGTACGATTTTATGCATCATAACCGGAAGAAATATGAACTAGCTAATAAAGAATATTGTTATGTACAGAGGAAAAGAATGTACTTGGTTAGTATTTTAGAATCCATTAATGTTGCTTTTGATATGTTGTGTGCATTACTTTTTTTAGTTATAGGTATTTATTTTTTACAACATCAATTAGTTTCTTTGGGAGATATTGCAGCAGTATATACTATATATGCTGCACTTAGTTTACAATTTTTGCAATTAGGTAAATATTATCCTGAATTGATGAATTGTATATCTTTTGCAGAGAGAATATTTTCTTTTCTGGATGAGAAAGAAGAATGTACTGAAATGGTAAATGACATACAAATTAATAGCACTTATGAATCTAGTGCAATTAATATTGATAATTTATCTTTTCAATATAATGTAGCTACACCCGTTTTAAATCAAGTAACAATAACAATACCTAAAAATAAGAATGTGGCATTAATAGGTAGATCGGGATGTGGTAAAAGTACAATAGCAAAACTTCTATTAGGTTTTTATCCAATTTCTTCTGGTGATATTAAATTTTTTGGAAAATCTATTAAAGAGCTTGGATTAGAAAATGTAAGAGCATTGATAGCATATGTTCCTCAAGAAGCATATTTGTTTGAAACAAATATTATTGAAAATATACGATATGGTAAACCGGATGCAACAGATGCAGAAATTATAAATGCAGCAAAATTAGCTAATGCTCATGATTTTATTATGAAGCAAGCCGATAAATATCAAACCATGATAATTGGCAACGGACACAATTTGTCTGGAGGAGAAAAACAAAGAATAGCAATGGCTAGAGCCATAATAAAAAATTCACCAATTATAATTTTAGATGAAGCAACTTCTGCACTGGACAATGAATCAGAATTTCTTATACAAGATACAATTACAAAATTGAAAAAAACAAAAACTATTATTACGATTGCACATAAACAAGCAACCATAGATTTTGCAGATATCGTAATTGAATTATAACAATTGGAATCCCCCCAAAAAAAATTTCTGGGGTATTCTTTATGTATTTTTTAAATGCAGTGTAAGTACGTAAAATGTAAACGCTCCAACCCAACTACCTTGACTTCAAAAAGACCGCTAACCACGGTCTTTTTTTCTGATATATTCTGACAGCTTTGGTGACCATGGAAGAAAATCTTCCAGAAATGAGCGGTCTGTATCATCCATATGTGCCGGTATATGGGTCAGCAAATATTCAAAGTACTAATTTTAAGTTATTAACTTTGGCTGTCTCTGCTATGCTGTATATTATTGCTGAAGATGTAGATCCATTTATTGTATCTATCATTTCCCAGTTCTTCTTGTTATGTTCTTAAACACATAAAAGAAATTATGTATCAAACTTAGTTATGTGCTCATAGAGTCTAATCAAGCTTATTTTTATAATTCAGATCACTTTCTATGAGCACATAAATTTTTATCATAATGAATTCAAAAAGTTCATGATATCTGCAGATGGCTTGTATTTACAAGAACTGTTACCAGCACTTCCCACTTTTCCATAGCTTTATGTTTAAACTCTATATTGGCAATCATATATTTATGTGTTGTTTCTATACTTGAATGCCACAACCATATGGCTATTGTCGATATATCAACACCCGATATCAACAAATTCATTGCAACAGAATGCCGGAATGTATGTGGTGTAACTGTATTCTCACGTAAGCTTGGAACTTGAGCTGTTGCTTGAGATACAAGTTTATTAATGCGTGTTCGTACACCAGAGCGTGTTAATTCATCACCGTTTTTGTTTATAAAAAGATAATTATTGCATTCAGCAGTATAGGTCTTTAAGTACTTATTTATATATTTTACAGTAGTTTTCCATAATGGAACTTCTCGTTGTTTACGACCTTTACCATGAATGATCACACTTGCATGATTAACAGAGTCTGCGCCATGAATATCTGATACTTTAATTTCAAGAAGTTCTGACACTCTAACCCCCGTATTGTACATAAGTAAAAGCATCAATTTATCATGTGCTCCTATGAATGTATTTGTATCACAGACTTTGATTAAGGTATTAAATTCCTCTTTAGTTATAAAACTCATAACTAGTATTTCATGCTTTTGAGCGGGTAACATAAGTGTTAGTTTGCTTATTGCATTATATTCAGGAGCTGTTTCAGCTACATACTGCATAAATGATTTTATAGCTGCTATACGATTATTTATAGTTGCTGGTTTATTTTTTCTCTTTTTCTCAAGATATTTACAAAAGCATTGCAGATACTCGAGACCAAAAAAATTAATACTTACTTTTGTTGCAGATATTCCATGCACATCTTCCAGATATCGTAAATATAATCGAAATGTAGCCTTATAAGAACAAACTGTCTGATAGGAAACTTTTCTTTGTTGCATCAGGCGTTGTAAAAAAGTTTTGGATCAGTGTTTGTATGGAAAGTAACTCAGATTTCATTATCATTCCCTCCAAACTGTTCCTCATACTTTGAACACGATGCTTTTAATAATTCGGGGGTTGCAGATAAATACTAGAAGGTATCTGCCGGTCTTACATGTCCTAGATAAGTGGATAAGACATGTAGTTTTTCATTTACGTTTTCTCCCTGCGCATTCCATCTTAAGAGATTGTATTGCAGGCAAATGCATGGCGAAAATCATATAATCTTACGTATGGATATCCTGTAGGCTTAGAATTGATGCATGGACGAATCAGCTTAAATGCATATGCAAGTGATGATTCGGTCAATTTTTTGCCCCTTGTTGTATAGAAAAACGAATCTTTCGATGATTTTAATCCCAACTTTTCTTCAATCCACTGATGATAAGAGCAAAGTTGTTCCGTTACACTTTTGTGTATCGGTATATACCGTTCTTTTGAAAACTTTGTTTTTCTTATATGTAAGGTATTATTTTTAAAATCTACATCTTCGTTCAAAAGATTCACTGGTTCGGATGGCCTCAGTCCTGTAGACCACAGCAATTCGATGATGATATTTGTTGTGTATGAGCGAATTCCATCAGGTGAATAAAGATTTTGACATTCATCCATAAGAGTCCTGACATCTGATTGCGAATATATATATGGTGTAGGACGCTCATGGACATTTTTAAAAATCAAACTATATATAATCGCACTCTCGCGGTCGAAGGAATATACATACTTAGAAAATGGGCGTATTACTTCTATTTTTTATCCTATAGTTTTATCAGACTGCTTATCGGAGGCGACCCATTTGAATACGATTTCAGTTGTTAAGGGACCATCATAATTAATAGATTCAGTATAGGTAGCAAAGCGTTTGAGTACAGTTGCTTCATGTGTCAGCTTAAAACCAAGGCTGTGCTTATATTTAAGATAATCTTTTAATTGTCGGGAGATTCTGTTACTTTCCATCACAATCACCTTCCGGCCAAGGTGCTGCAACCGCTTTTAAGTGTTCAAAATCCACTTTTATATAGGCTTTAGTTGAATCGAGAGATTCATGTCCAAGTATATCTGCTGTTAATTTAAGGCCTGTACCATTATTGAATATCTTTGATGTCGCTGTCCGACGCAAAACATGTATTCCTTTCCAATAGCCAGTAATGTGTTTTTCTTCAAAAGCGTTGCGGATAATGTATTAGACATTTTCACGGCTCATACAGCTGTATTGATTTACATACTTTCTTAAAAGAAGATGTTTTTCATCAGGAACAGAAGGTCTATAGCGAAGGATATATTCTTCCAGAAGCTTTCCCAATTCAGCAGATAAGGGTAATTGTCTAACATTATTATTCTTTGTATCATGTATTTGAATCAACGCATTTGTCCATTTAATATCACTCAACATAATGTTCGGAATTTCAGAACAGCGTAATCCCAGAAGATGTATATATACGGGGTGAGTAGAAGTATGTCCGAGTATTCTGGATAAGAGTTCAAGTTCAATATTACTTTGATATAGTCTGCAGCATCTTGTTCTCCGTCGCATGTGTAGATACAGCTTTTGCGGAAGATCTGGATGTTCCGGTTTTATCATTTTTACATATTTGCTGATTATATATTCTACATTTTTACTGATATAGTTGATAGATTTCCCTTGATAACTGTATAAAACAAGGGGCACTTACTGTCTATTTCTGAATGGAATCGATGCTAGATATCTTTTTAAATGTTCAACGGTTTTATCTGTTATTGACACAATTCTTTCTTTATCATCTTTTCCATGATCTCGAATATAAAGTATTGTTTCATTAAGTTTCAGAGACTCTGTGGTTAGTCCTCTTAACTCAGAAACCTTGATTGCTTAATCATATAGAAGAATGAGAATATTTTATTGCGGATTTCTATGTTCGTTTTATCAGATGGTGCAGCAAGCAGAGCCACAAGATCATCTAGGTTTATCGTTTCTTTTGTTTTTTGTGTCCCTTTAATAAACGGAACTTTTGAAGCAGCTAAAGTGATTGAATGCATGGATATGTCAATATGCAATAAGATGTTTTTGCATAGGCAAGAAGAATAGGCGAAAGACAGACACAATGAAATGATTCAGTATAGTATAAATAGTCGAAATTAATAAATTGAACTATATAAATACAAATAAATTGGGTAAAATTTTATTTACACGTTACAATCAAGAGAACAATATTAAGAGCATGTAATATGATTAAGTGTTTTTTAATCTTATATATTTAAAATTAGAAAGTAGATTGCAATGTTTTATTGGATTATATTAGAAAATTAAAATTTTTACATAATTATATTTGGCTTTATGTATACAAAATAAATATAATTACATTTTGGTCAAAATAGGGGCAAATTAGGGTGATGAATAAACTTAAAATGGGTAATATAGAATTATAGTTAAAAGGAACATTACCCATGAGTAATCTTGTATATGAAAATGTTTTGGAAAGATTAAGGGAAGAGAGAGGAAGACTGTCTATAACTAAAGCAGATATGAGCAGATATCTTCATATGGATCAGAGCAATTATAGAAAAGCAGAGCTTGGACAGTACAGAAGATTTAGTTATTTTGAAGTAAAAAGTATGTCTGATTTGGGGATAAATGTAAATTATATTTATACTGGCAAAGTCAAAAAGGTTATTACTTTGGATTTTATAGAGAAACTAAGTGTTAATAGATTGAAAAGTATACTACAAATAATATATACAATTGTTGAATTAAGCTATAAGGAAGACTTTAATCAACAATACAAAGCGTTACTAGAGGAATTAAAGTATATATTTTTTATTAAGCAAAATGTGAATCCAAGTGATATATTTTTAACAGTTAGACGATTAAAAGGTTATACACAAATAAAAATGGCAGATATGATTGGCGTTGATGTAAAAAAGCTAAGGGATTTAGAAAATGGTAAGAAATTACCAGATAGCGAAATGATTTCAAAAATGTATGAAGTTTTTAAAATATTGCCGGTTGTAATGATAGAAACTAAAAATTGTATGTTGGATACAATTTTATATATTTTAAATGAAATAAAAAAAGAAGACAGAGAAAAAATAGTTGATATTATAAAGTTATTATTTGCATAACAGGAGATTTAGTTGAATAAAAAGATACTTATATTAGAGGATAATGATGTAGCTCTTATGCATATAGCAGGATTGATCAATGAGATAGATAATAAATTAGAAATAAAAATGTTTAACAATATTAAAGACGCATACTTATGTGCAATGGAGAACAGAATTGATTTGTTTATTATTGATATAATATTAGATATAAAACATCCAGGCGATACATCAGGTTTAAAATTTATAGATAACATAAGAAAAGTTGAATATTATGTTTTTACGCCTGTAATATTTATAACATCATTAGAAGATGCTAGGTCATATACTTATGAAAATTTGCATTGTTATAAATTTGTAGAAAAACCTTTTAATAATAAAAATGTTAAAAATATAATAGAAGAATGTTTAAAATTTCCAGGGGAAATTAATTCTATCAAAACCTTATACTATAGATGTGATGGTATAATATTAGCCGTAGATATAGATGAAATTGTATATGCTGAATGCAATAATCACACAATGTATATATATAAGAAACAAGGAGATATTTTTAAAGTTCCATATTTAACAATAAAAAAGTTATTACAAGATGTAGATACTGATCAAATTATACAATGTAGTAGAAATACAGTGATTAATAAAGATTATATTTATAAAGTAGATATTCCGAATCGGATAATAGAACTTAAGAATAGTTATGGCAAAATTGATATTGGAATAATGTTTAAAAAATACATTAAAGAAAGATTGATGTAAAATGTTAATACATTTTATTTTGATAGTAGAAATTGTTTCTTCATTATTATGTATTCACTGTATTTATAACAAAAGATTAAAAATTAATTTATATACAATTTTGGCATTTATGGGTATATTGGCAGTACTTGAATTTATAAATTTTTATCATATCAGTGGTATATATTCGATGATAGGATATATGATTTTATGTATATACTGTATTATCGAATTCAAAAGTAGTATTCTTGAGGCAATTATTAGCGTTTGTATTTATATTATTATATTAACAATATTGCAGTTTTTATGCATAAGTATAGTTAATATATTTTTATATAATAGAATTGAATTGAGAAATGCATTAGGTAATATACTTATGCTAGGTATCATTTATTGGAAATTTCCGAAAATAAAAATTAATAATTTGAAGATAAGCATATTAAATAAAAATAGAATAGTTATATTGATATCAACATATATAGTTAGTATTGTATTCATATTATGGTTACATAAAAAATTATATAATGAAATACAGATACAATATTATGTTTTTTCTATTCCGGTGATTATAATTTTAGTTATTATGACTACAAAATGGTATATAAATGAATTAGAAATAAAAAAATTAAATGATACTGTAAATATAATTGTAAAAAATGGCAATGATGAATATAAAAAATTATTACATAATGTTAGAATTCGTCAACATGCATTTAAAAATCATATAGAAGCTATATTTGCAACACATTATACATATAAAACATATGATAAATTAGTTGAAGCTCAGGAAAGATATTGTAAAAGATTGCTTGATGATAACAAGTATAATAGTATATTAACATTAGGTGATCAGGTATTATCAGGATTTTTGTATCAGAAATTTGAAGAAGCAATTAATATAAATATTAATATTGATTACAAAGCTGATACAGTAATAGAGTCATTAGATGTTCAGATATATTATGTTATAGAGATGCTAGGAATACTTATTGATAATGCAATTGAAGCAGTGATTATTAATAATGATAAAGTTATCTTATTTGAGATTCATAAAATAAATAATGCTTATGAATTTGTTATTAGGAATCCCAATACATATGTAGATAACGAGGCTATTTTATCTTGGTTTGATTGTGGTTATAGTAATAAAGGTAAAGGAAGGGGATTTGGATTATTTCGCATTAAGGAATTATGTGAAAAATTAGACTGTTGTATATGTTGTAATAATTGTACTATTGGAGATAAAAATTGGATTGAATTTATTTTGATAATAAAAAAGGTAGCTGATTCTAAATGAAGCAGCTACCTTTTTACAATACAAAGATATAATTATTATTGAAAGTCTTTTTCTTCAGGGTATGGGTATTCACCAAAAAGCAGTAGACTAACCATATTGTCTTTTAATATCCATGATAAGCCTGCTAAAGAACAAAATAAATTATCTAACATTTTTTTCTCCTTTCGAAAGTATTTTCGCAATAACTAATTGAAGCGAATGTAATATAATAATCCAAAATCCTACAGATAAAAATTTTGACCTTGGAATTATATATAATATTAAAGTATACAAAAATATAAATTTTGATGTGAAAAGCCGCATTTTTGTTAAATATTGTTTGCTATATTGAGGTCTATATTTGGATGGAAGAGGACCAATATAATAGCATATTAAAATAGAAAATATCATCAATATAATTTCCACATATTTGTATATCAATATATGTGGCATAACAATTACCGAAAGCCATATATATATGATAGATGCTAATAAACATTGGGAATATCTGTAGAAATGAAGACCTCCCATTGTACAGCGTAAAAAAATCATTACAAGTAAACCAAACAAATAGTAGATAATTTGTCTACGAAATAATATTGCCATAATCAATAGCTTGCTTAATTCTGATAAAATTGTCTTTAAAAGAAATACAACTTGAGCTGCTTGATAATTACTTAAATGGCATTTTCCTGTTAAATATATATTTAAATTTTTCATAAGTACCTCCTGTGTACATATAAATTAACATATATAGAGAGATTGTCATTTTTTTTGATTTAATCAAGTTATTTTATAGCTAAGTTAATATTGAAAATAAAAAAATTAAGATATATTTATTAAAAAATGTATTGGATAAAAAATAAAAATAATTGGATAAAAATTATGAAAGTTAAAAAAATATTTATGTATACTATTTATATATGCATTAGGAACATACGGTAATAAATATAAGAATTATAGAAGGTTTAAAAAAGTATGTTAATAATATAATGTACTTAACATACGGAGGTTTTTATATGCTAGATTCACAGATAGGAGAAAGAATAAGGGAACTTAGAGAAATTCAGCATTATACAAGAGAATATTTTGCAGAAAAAATAGACATATCATCCAAATTTTTATATGAAATAGAAACTGGTAAAAAAGGTTTTTCAGTTGATATTTTGAAGAGAATGTCTGAGGTTTTATCAGTAAGTTGTGATTATATATTATTGGGGGAAGATAAAGAGCATAGGGCATCAGAGAAAATAATATGTGTGTTGGAAACACTAGAGCCTAAGCAAAAGAGTAGAATGCAAGAAATTTTAAAAATATTATATGATATTAGCAATTCTATATAGTTTAACAAAGAAAAAACATAATTAGGTCAAAATAATAGTATTCTCCAATTTTTAATTTATACTACAATATATTATAAATTAAGGGAGAGAAAAATGAATAAAGAAAAAAGACAATTATATTTGAAGCAATTATGTTTAGTGCGAACACACGATAGAACACCAAGTAAAGAGAAAATAATTGAATTACGTTGCGAACAATGTAATAAACTTCTTATGAATTATTATGAATCTGGTTATGATTATATAATAGTTTTTCAAGGTATTGCGATTAAATGTAGCAGATGTAAAAGAATAATGAATTTAAAAAAATATACAGAGGGAATGATTAAACACAAATTAGATGGAAGTGTATTTAGATTATAATAGAATAGAGCCCACCTGATAAGGGCACATTATAAATGGTAGCACCAAAGACGCAGGGGAAACGAATAGAAGATAGATATCTGTTTCCTTATGCGTTTTTTCTATGCTTATTTTGAAAATATATTTTATAATGCAGAAGGTAAATATAATATTTATATGATATTAATCAACTTGTTCGTTTCTATAGCGACAGGAGAATTAATGTATAACATAAATGAAGTTGGAAAAAGGATAAAGTATTTACGAAATAAAAAAGGCATATCACAAGAGCAATTAGCTGAAGAAACATATGTAAGTACTGAGATGGTTAGTAGATGGGAGAGAGGTAAAAATAGTCCGAGCATAGACTGCCTTGTCACATTGGCATGTGTATTAGAATGTACACTTGATTATTTAATATTAGGAGATGATTTTATAAATAAGGTGTATGGCATGTATATTTCTGATGATAAAGTAGATCTGGTAAAAAGAGTTGTGGCTGAATTGATAAAATAATGCAATCAGAGGGATAACTTATTAGCTAATAAATTGTGTTGGTGTTTAGCTTTATATATGTTACAATAAATTAAATGATAATGTTAAGTTATCTGTTGGTTATATATAGCAGCCAATTGTAAAATATCTAAAAAGGGTAAATAAAATGAGTGATGATCTTGATACAAAAAAATGTTGGAAAGGTTTTGAAATATTAGCGGTAAAAATTGTAAAAATTCAAATTGAGGGGATTCTAAAATATGACAATTTAGAATTTCAAGAAGATAAGGTTCCATTAACTCGAGATCATGGAATCGACGGACAATTGCATATCACATTAAGAGGAAATGATATTACAATTACTGTGGAAGCTAAATTGCGATCAAAAGGTCCTCTCGGTTTAAAAGAATTTGCCTCATCTATCGTTAATTATTTTATAAATTTGAGTGATATTCATTTTGTTGTAACAAATGTGGAATTTTCTGAAGATGCACAAAATATATTAAATAGTATTCAAAGAAAGCGTGAAAAATATTGCTTGAATTATATAGACGGTTCCTTGATACAGAAAAGTATAAAAGAAATTAATTACGACGATTGTAATCCTGAACAAAAAAAACAATTAGAGGATTTGGTTACATATTTTTCAAAACATGATTATTCAAAAACAATTCCTATACAATGCCACCAATCACAAAAAAATGTTAGAAAAAAAATTGTAGAAAATACTTATATTTTACCACAACATATACGTGCTGAAAAAGAAATATGCAATCTGTTGAACCGAGATAATTGTTTTTTAATAGTTGAAGGAGATAAAGGAATTGGAAAAAGCTACGTTATTGATAAAGCATTAGCAAATTATCAAGAAGATTTATCCGTTATATCAATCGACTTAGGTTCTGATTGGTCGCGTCAAACATTATTGTTGGAAATTACAAAGGAATTACTTCAGTTAGATTTCTCAAAATTACTTACATTACTTTCTGAGGATGACAAGGAAGCTTTGAATAAGCAAATATTAGATAAAACAAATGAACATGATGATTATCTAATAGCTTTAAAGCAATTACTTTTTTTTGATATTGATGAGAAAACTCATTATAACTATTTAGTCAGAACATTCTTTGCAAATATATTAGATAAAACAAATATTTCAATAATATTATATTTGTATAATTGTAATGAAGTATCAATGCAAGTAAGTAAGTTCTTTCTTAATTTTCTTCCTGCTATAACAGATAAAATAAAGACTATTATTGAGGTAGATAATATGCCATTTATTCAATCTACTGAGGCATCAATAAATTTTGTACGTTCGCTGCACCAATATTCGCAAGGACAAATTTCAGCTACAATATATTCTATGTATGAATGCAATAAAGCTGAGGCTTGTGAATATATTATAAGAAATTTGAGGTTAAGCAATTCACAGGATATTGCTAATTCTGTTTATTACAAATACGGATGCAATTTAATGGTATTGACAGATGTTCTTGATTATATCAATCAGAATGGGATAAAAACGAAAACAGAGATATCAAAAATGCCGTTAGTCCAATATGGTACATTTTCAAATTATCTCTTGGAACAATATTATCAAAAAATATCTGATAAACAAAAAAAAGCATTTATTTGGTGTTCTGCTATTATAGAATTATTAGATGGACATTTGAATTATGAGCTGCTTATAGAGCTTGAAGATGTACTTGATACTGATAATATTGCTAAATTACTTTTAGATACGCCTTTTTTTGATGAAACAGGAAATTCTATCGTTGTAAAAAATAGTACTTATAAAAATATATTAAATAATGCTATACCTCAATTTGAAAAAATCAGGGTAATTAATTTTCTATTAAAATATAAAACACTTTGGGATTTGCCAGAAGTGCAAATGCAATATAAAGAAAATTGCTTTAAATTAATTGCTAATAAAAACGTTGATATATTAGAAATAAAAGCTCTCATTAAGATGCTTAAAGTACAAAACTTGACTAATCTCAAAAGTCATCTACTATTTTTGTGCTATCAATATTTTGACCTCAATGAACCAGAAAGCCAAAATGCATTATTTTTTTTAATAGAGTATCTTGAAAGTATTAAGGAAAAACAATTATATTGTAGTAAAGAAAATATCGAACTTTTACAGAAAGCAAATAGTTTATGCAAAAATCAAATTGCAAAAATCAATAAAACTAATAATAATACAAGTGATATCTATAAATTACAAGTAAAAATCTATTTACTTTATTATAATCAGCAGAAAACATTGTTTCGTTTTGACATTGCAGAAGAATTTATTGATAAAGGATTACTTTTAGAACATTATTGTCATGATAACGAATTAGTGGGGAAACTGTATTGGTGTAAGGGATTATGCTTAAAAGAACGAGGAATAAAACCTGGTTTTTTAGACTTTATGTTAGAGGGTATAAAAAAATATCCAGATGCAATGTATCTAAAAATATGTTATCTTTCTAATTATGCATCATCAAATTTTAAGACAGATTTGAATAAATCGTATAAGGCATTAGCTGTTGGTATACAATTGGCTAAAAAAGCACAATTTATTGATTTAGAAGTATGGCTAAGCAATAATCAAATTATATGTAATCTCACACAGAAAGATTTTTCGGAAGAATGTCTAAATCAAATTGTAGCTATACGAGAAAAAGCAGACAGATATGAATTACTTTCTGATATATCCCGCTCATATAATAATGAAGGTATTTGGTACTTTGAAAATGGAAATACATGCGAAGCCTTGGATTGTCTGCAGCACGCTCTTAATATATTCGATGAATCCGTAACAGATCAACAAAAATTTCTTTTTAGAACAAATAAAATAGTTTTACTTTGGAAAGAAAAAAAGAATATTAGGAATGATTTAAATATATTATATGATTGGCTAAAAGATAATTATCAAATTATTGAAAGTAAATTGAAGAAAACTAGCAATTTAAAAAAAGAAAACAATTATGCAGCTATTTTGTCACTTTACAAGGTCTCATATATTATAAAAGAAAACTGGTTTGCCAAAAAATTGGAGGAATGGTTTAAATATCCCGCGTTCAATTCTATAAAAAATGATCCAATAAATGCGTTTGAACCCGGTAACGATATAATAGACAAAGCTTTTCTTTTGAAAAAAGAAATTTTTATCTTATTTTGAAATTGATGGAAAGCATATAATCTGCCATACAAGCACTTGTAAAAACTGTGCATATGTATGGCAGACATTACTAGCATTTTTCATAAATTGCATCAATTAGGTCTTTCCTAAATTCTTTAGAATAAATCAGTAATTTCTCTATATATGTATATATCTCAAAATAAATTGACCATAATTGTTCAAGAGTTAATATAGTATAATTGAAGGCTGCTGATACATATGCAAATTTTCTGGATGCATTCCGTAGGTGCTTGTATTGCAAACCTATTTTATCATAAGATATCATTTTAAAATTTGATTTTGTATCATAATACAAAGAATAAATGCTCACAAAAGGAATATTGGCAACACAAGTTCTCTTTGACTTAAATATTGCCTTTACATTTCGCACATAATTAATAAGAGGTAAAACATCATATTTGCTCATTAATGGAGATTCCAATAAAAATAGTAATTCTGTAAACTTAAGATTTAGAGTGGCTGCTTCATCTTGATCAGACACAAATGATACATAAGCTAAATGTTTCTTTTCTGAGAATACATCATATAAACTTCCGTTATAAACAACATACCCACATGCCGTATTTTTGTAAACAACAGAAAGTTTTTTATCATTTTCAATAGCTTCTAGTAATGTATGTATTCGTTCTCCTTTTGTCAATACATATTCTTCTGTGGAATATGGATTCCAAATGTTAGTGGTATTAATGATATCAAAATAATAAGCAAAAAGATAGGTACCCTCATTTGTATCAATCTCCCATAGTTTATAATCTAATTCGTTTTCAACTATTTCCGAAATGTTTAAAACGGCACATTGCAAATAATTTTGGATAATTTGTTTAATATCAAATTCAGATGGTAATTCAGTAAGATAAGGATAAGTATCCATTGAATGTAATTTTATTGCTTGGTACCAATCTATCTCCTTTTTAAAAAAAGGCATTTGTTTTTTTTCTGCTTTAAATCCATATGAAAACATATGTGAATCAAAAAAATTAAATGTCTGCTCTATTTCTTTTGCAGATTGTTTCGCATTTTTTCCAAGGTAATCGGTCAAAAATGGGTGACTACAGAAAAATAGTAATTTTTGTTTTAATGCCGCAATATCATTATATGGCACAACAAAACCATTATACCAATTTTCCAAATAGTCTTTTCCATAACCATTTGGTGTTGCAATAACAGGAATTCCCTGATTTAATGCTTCTAATAACACTAAACCTCCGGCTTCATATTTAGAATGAGTAATCAATACAGAACTTTTTAATAACAATGTACTTATACCTTCCGGTGGGAGCGTTCCCCACCATATAATTCGATGTTGTTTTTCAAGGTCTGCAAGTTGTGGAATATATTCTTTTATAGTATTTCTAAAATGTTCTATTTGGCTTGGAGAACCACCTACAATCCATAAATTAGGCATTTGTTCACCTATAATCTCATAAGCCTGCATCCATGCAATTATAATTTGTTTAATCCCCTTATTTTTATGTATACGACCAAAATATATAAAATTTTTTAAATTCCACCACAAATAATCATCATTTTTGTTAATGTCTGAAAAATAGCTCAAATATTGTTGCTCTATAATTGTATTTCCGAGTGTATTGATCCGTATTTCACCTCTGCTATTGTAGGCAGGATAAAGATAATGATTGTCTACCTCCAATCCAGCCAAAATAAGATTTTCTGGCGGAATAGCGTACAACTTCTGGATTTCATTTATTTCGGATAGCGACGAACAGATTAAATATTTAGCATGTTCAAATATTTTTTCCTCTTCATGGATTCGTTGCTTTACTATATCTTCTACGGCTCCAGCAAGTTGTTTTTTCTTGCCGTTAGACAAAATTGTATGTACATAAAATGTATTATATTGTTCAGCAAGCTCATATGCTAGCATTCCTGATTGCCAATAAATGCTATGAAATATAAACGAACAATCATTGTATTTTGATAAAATTTCGATAACTAATTGTTTTGAATACGAGTGGTAATTTTGCAAAATGTCCTTGTCAATAGGACCCCAATTACCTAAATTGATTCTATAAAAATCAGAAAAGGGTGTCATGCCTATGTATTCTTCTAAATTCGGATATTTTTTTCGTGTAATATAAATATGATATATGTTATTTTTCTGTAATTCATGCAAAAGACTTCTTGAATAGGTATTACCTCCACCTATATCGCCTGCTCCAGATGGAATAGTTGGATCACAATGCAAATCAATAATTACAACATATTTTTTCATCTATATAGAACTCCTTTTGTTGTATATTTTACAATTGGCTGCTATATATAACCAACGGATAACTTAACATTATCTATCAAATATTGTATTGATAGGAAAATAATATGAGTATTTAAAACTTTTATAACAAGTACAGATATTCCTATGCATAAGAAAAATATCTGTACTTGTTATAAAAGTACTTAAGATATAATACAAAATAGTGTAAGTAGCATAAATTTTGTATTTTAAAGATGAAAATCCTTTCGTGGATGTCTATTTATTAGAATTTCACGTTGCTTAGAGGTTGCTACATGAGTATATATTTGGGTGATATTAATAGAACTATGTCCTAACATTTCTTGAATATATCGTATGTCTACATCAGCTTCTAATAAACTAGTGGCAAATGTATGTCGGAACATATGAGGTGTTATATGTAAATCAATGGAGGCTAAATTACAGTATTTATTTAACATCCGTCTGACAGCTTGATCATTAAGCATTCTTCCAGATTGATTAACAAAAAAATATTTACAAATATTTATTTCCGAATTATATTCATTTTTATATTGTTGTAAAATATTTATGACTTGTTCATTTCCGATATGAAGTCGTCGTTCTTTGTCCCCCTTACCATAAATCAAAATTGTTCCTGTGGAGAGATTAATATCTTTAGATTTTAATGAACATAATTCGGATATTCTGATTCCGGTAGAAAAAAGCATTTCAGAAACAGCAACATCACGTAAAGCATTTCTTCTTTTATAAGGTGTGTCTGCTTGATATATTTGTTTATAAATAGTAGCAAGAAAATCTTCTATTGTATTAAGTGGAATAACTTTAGGTAAAATAATGGGGTCCTTAAGTTGAATTATCATTTTATTAAATGGATTAAAATCAATTATGTCTTTATATTCTAAATAGTGAAAAAATGCTTTTATTGATGCAAGTTTTCGTTTGACAGTTTTTGGCTTATAAGTGTTATTAAGAAATGCAATATATTTTTCTAAAGTACAAATATCTAATTGGTCTATCGAAATTTTATTGGTTTTATTAATAAATTGTGATAAATCAATACGATAAGCTTTTATTGTCTTTTCGTCTAGTCTTTTTTGAGTAATGCAGTGATTTAGATAATTGTTAAAATTTTCTTTGATTTTTTTCATTGTTAAATACTCCTAAGCTATAAATTTATTTTTTTAATTGCAACGATTTATAATATTAAATTATATTTTGACAGATGTATAGTTATATACAATTGACTAATAGAATGAATAAAAAATTTTCAATTATATTGAAATAAACTAATGCGTACTATACAGGGTAAATACTATAGTTATGAAGAAGGAACTGTTATTATGATAGACTCGTAACAACAGTTCCTTATTTTTATGCGCGTACAATATTATCATTGGTTTATGGTTAAGGAAACTTAATCGCCGCGGATAATTTATGATTAGACAAGCGCTTGATCAAATATTAAATTAGGAGATTTGTGATAATGAATAAAAAGAGAGCACATATATTTACAGCTGAAAAGCCAAATATGCAATTATCTAGGATTATATCGGCTATCACATTTATATTTGCAAGGCAGAATGGTTATGAAGTTGTTGATGTTATTGCTGATTACAATAGTAATGGTTGCATATCACAGGAAGCAACACAAGAAATTTTTGATGCAATTAATGAAGACGATATTGATGCAGTGTTTTTGCTGACTGCGGAAATGATATTTAGTCATTATACTGATATTATTCAGTTCATACCTGAATTACGAACACTAGAACGTGATTTATATTCAGTAGTCTATGATATTTATTATCAGGCTATGGGGGAAGACCCGGATGTTTTTATAACAGAAAAACCTCAGTGTATCAGACCATATTATATGAGAAGGACAAAGATTTTGTAAGAGAAATTATGTACAAGATAATATTTGAATCTGAAATGGTGATATTTGATAGCTGTGGGAAAAGAATAATGGCTTTTCCCACAGAAGATGAGGCAGACGAAAGTATGGATGAAATGCTATTTGGATGCACCGCAGAACTAGATTGTGGGAGTGAAGGCTATGGAATATAACAGTTTTGAAGTAGGGCAGGCTATACGAGCACAGAGAATTAAGTGCCATAAGACAATTGAAGAGCTTGCATTTGAGGTAAATAGGTCAAAGTACCATATGAATTTAATAGAACTTGGAACAAGAAAAATGGGTATGGAACTGCTTTTTGAGTTGATTACGGTTTTACATACTGATGCAAATAGCGTGCTGGGAATTCCTGCAGAAAATGGGAATACGCTGAATGTATCAATAGATAATCGTTTAAAGCAACTTAATCCAGAGCAGCAGAAATATTATACAAAAATGTTTATGTATATGTTGGATAATAAGCCAGTATAGAAGGAGTGTTTTATAGATTATGAAGAAAAAAAGAGAAAAAACGATTAATTGCTTTGTTTATTTGTCTACAGAAGGAGATATAAATGGGGCAGAAGTTAGGGAGATAAAGCAGCTAAGATATATCCGAGAATATGCAAAAGCTCATAATATTATAATAAAGAAAGTTTTTCATAGGGATGTTTTGGGACAATATGATGTTAATATACATTTTATGAGATTGACAAGACGAATAAAAAATAAAGAAGCTGAAGGATTGTTGCTTGCTAATATGAGTTCAATAAGTACATCAATTAGGGATGCATATGACAAGGTTGGTATTATCAATTCTGTAGGTGGTGTAATTATAACGGTAGATGAAGGAAGACTAACACTTCCGATTAAAATGATAGGAGGATTGGCTGAATGAAGGAGTTAAATAGAGGTGACATTATTTATGTTGATTTAGGACAACATATTCATAGCTGTGTGCAATCAGGTGTACGACCATGTGTTGTTATTGGAACTTATCCGAGTTCACCAGTAGCCAATGTATGTCCTATGACATCAAGAATGGATAAGAAAGGGAAGCCGGTACATGTAAAGGTTAATAAAGAGAATGTATGTGGATATATAGAAAAGCCATCTTTGATTCTTATTGAACAGACTGTATCTATAGATAGAAGAAAGATTATAAGTAAAATAGGACATATCCCGGAAGATTCAGAGGTAATGGAACTTGTTGATGAAGCAATAGTAAGACAGATGCTTAGTGAAAGGTATAAAAATAAATGCAGGAAATAGATGGAAAGAAACTGCTTAATATCAAGGAAGTGTGTGAATATCTCGGAATTGGTGATACGAAATGCAGAGAGATATTAAGAGGAAGAAACGGAATAGGTATACAGATTGGAAATAGATGGTATGCCAATAAAGAAAAATTAGATAAATGGATTGATAATCAGACAAAATAAAAAGTTCACAAAAAGCTACCTATTTTTCATAATATATGTTATTATTTATATGAAATCAGGTAGCTTTTTCTATTGTGTAGGAGGAGCAACATGGGAAAATCATTAAATGGAAAGGAATTAGGTAAAGGAATTACTCAAAGTAAGGATGGTAGATTTCTAGGCAGATTTGTTAATAGATTTGGCAAAACAGAATGTATAAGGTGCAGGAATCTTGCAGAATTAAGAAGAAGGATGGATGAAGCCAAATATAAAGATTATAGTAAGAAAAATTTGGCAAATCCTGAATTATCTGTTGATGAGTGGTATAAGATATGGATGGAAATTTATGAGATTTCAATAAGAGATTCAACCAGACATCAGTATGACAAGATGTATAATAAAGTCAAAGGGGATATAGGCTTTATTAAAATGAAAGACTTGAATACCACTACTATTCAAAAGGCACTTAATAATTTGCCGTCTGATGCATATAGAAAGAGAGTAAGATCTATATTACATTCAATGTTTCAGAAGGCTGTTGACGATAATATTATAGATAGAAATCCGGCAAGAAAAGCAGTATGGAATGTACAACATGATGCTAAAAGGATAAAGCAGCCTATGACATTAGAACAGGAAAAGCTGTTTGTGGATTATATTTATAGACCAAGAGTGAAACAGTCACAGCTTGAACATGCTGAACTGATGGAATTTATGCTGGAAACAGGTATGAGACTTGGAGAAGCCACAGGACTTGAATGGAAAAGTGTAGATTTTGATAATAGTATGATATATGTAAATACTAATCTGGTAACAACAATGGCTATAGAGGAAGATGGAACAGTTAAGGGTAGATATCCTAGATTTCATTATCCTAAAACTGAAATGGGTAAAAGAAAAATCCCGATGACACAGAGGGCAAGAGAATTGCTTTTGATTGAAAAAGAAAGGGATAATGCGATAAAAGCATTATATGAACCAAAAGAGGGATTTGAGGATTTAGTATTTGTATCTTGGTTGAACACACCTATATATGACGATACAATAAGAAGGTCATTATCAAAGTTGACTCAAGAATTAAGAAAAATAGATCCGAACTTTCCCAATGTGTCACCACATATTTTAAGACACACATTTGCTACACGCTGTGTAGAGAATGGAATGAATATTAAAACATTACAAAAATTATTAGGGCATACTAATTTTAAGACTACTATGGATATTTATTCTCATACAACAGATGATGTTCTTTATGAAGAAATGAAGAAGTTTGAACATAGAAATGAGAAAAAAGCTATTTCAGAAAACTGAGCCAAAACTGAACCAGCGAAGGTTTTGGAAGCTAGGAAGTGCTTAAAATGGATATTATTTTGAGATTGCCGTTGAAAGCAGAACATTCCATGATAGAATGTAATTGCTGTTTTTGAGTTTTTTCAGATTTTATAATACAGTGTTTATGCGGGTTTGAGAGATTTGAAGAAAAATCAGTTTAATGTAAATTACTATAAAATAGTATATTTTCATTTATAAACTGGACCAAATCTGGACCAAATCGAGAAAAAAACTGGACCAGCTATAATGTCTGCAAAGATGCATGAAAACTGGGAAAAGTCGATATTAAGTTATAACAAGATATAATAAGATATAAAAAGCACCATTTATAATCTGAATAAAAAAGGAGTGCAGATTCTAACTGAATCTGCACTTTATTTTTTTTATTAGTTGTTAAATTTTCACGACATCAAATTTGGCTTGAAGACATGATATATGCAAATTAACATTTTGCGACAAGTTTAATTAAAATATATGTTGTTGTAAGAAATTATATAGAAAATAAATAGTTAGTAATTACTTTAGACTGTTGTTAATAAGCATAAGTCTGGTTAAAGTTGCTTCAGAATCAGAAGATTCATTTTCTATATTAATATCTTTACATCTATAATCTAAGGCGTAATCTTTGAGACTATTGTTTATATCCTCGTTTTTAAATGAAATACTTACCTTTTCATTATCTATATCCCATTCAATTTCAGTAGCATTGTTCATTTTATTTACCAGTGAAATTATGTCACTTATAGATTTGACTTCTATATCTAAAAATTCAAAAACACTCACATCAAGAGCCGCAGCTATTTTTTCAAGCTGTTCAAGTTTAGGATTTCTGTTATCAGTTTCATATTTTTTTATAGTTGAGAGATTAATGCCGCTTTTTATACTTAATTGCTTCATAGTCATTTTGCGGGCTTCCCTATATTTCCTTATAGTTCTGGCTAGATTAGAACGCTCATTATCATTCATATAATTTATCCTCATTATAGATTCATTCTAATAATAACACGATGGAGCACAAAAAGGAACTTTTTGTTGACGTTATTTTAAAAATGATTATAACAAAATCAGAAGTTCACAATAAGATACTTTTATATACGCATATATGACATGGAAGGTTATCTAATTATGTATTTAGTGCATGAAAGGTTACCGACAATAATTTGAATAAGTAATAAGATATGTGTACGGTATTAATGAGAACACCGCATACAACTGAATACTCAGCTACTGTAAGAAGATTACTAATCTTCTGGTAAAAATCCGGTATATTACCCGACAGATATCAGTCAGTGCTTCGCGATGAGAATTGATGGATCGAGAGATGAAGGTGCTTAGCGGCAAGGTAAGTTATTATAGCGGATGGATAATAAACCACAAGAGAATTTTTGCAGATGTACAAGGATGATTCTTTTCATTCGACAAAATTCTCCACAGACAG
>ENA-OOZY01000127-OOZY01000127.1-human-gut-metagenome-genome-assembly--contig:-NODE-127-length-68601-cov-4.069938_pt1 | contig 68601 bp, 57 predicted proteins | sample MGYA00241047_ERZ501410 | MGnify/ENA primary metagenome ERZ501410 (study PRJEB25962, sample SAMEA2042621) | human gut metagenome | biome: human gut; feature: human-associated habitat; material: faeces... | reverse complement strand
TGGAGTTTGGAAATCTGGGGGATTTTATTTTCATTCGTTTTTTACCGTATCTGCTGGTTGATCTGCTGGTTTATTTTATTCTGATCAAACGGTATGAGGGAAAAAGCGAACTGAAAGACAGGGATATCCGCATGGAGATGGTGGCACTGGTAATTTTGCTGACGGTTGTATTTTTAAGCGTGCTGGTAGACAGCCAGATGTTCCGCGAAGCGCCGGGGCTGCTGCGCAATGTATTATGCAAGTTATATGCGATCTTTTGCTGCGCTCTTTCCATGTTTGTTGCATTCAGCCTGTCAAGGGAGAACCGGATCCTGCATGAGAACGAGATAATGGAAAATATGCTGCACAGTCTTAAAGAACAGCAGAAGCTTTCACAGGAGAATATTAATATCATCAATATTAAATGCCACGACTTGAAATACCGGATTTCCAAAATATCGCGCATAGAAGATTCGAAAGATCAAAAAGAATATATTGAAAGTATAAAAAATGCAGTGGCAATTTATGACAACATTTATCAGACGGGAAATGACGCATTGGATCTGGTGCTTACGGAGAAAAGCCTGCTGTGTGATGAGTACAATATTAAACTGAGCAGTATGATAGACGGAGCTGCCCTGGACTTTATGAACACAACCGATGTATATGCGCTTTTTGGAAATCTTCTTGATAATGCCATTGAAAGTGTTATGAAGGAGCCGGATGAAGAAAAACGAATCATCAGCGTCCAGATGGCCAAAAAAGTTCAGGGATATCATATTCATATAGATAATTATTGCAGTGCCAGAGTTGTCTTCGAGGATGGACTTCCGGTCACGACAAAGGATGATAAAGCATATCATGGTTTTGGTGTGCGGAGCATCCGGTATATTGTTGACAAATATAAAGGCGATATGTTGATGCGCGCGGAAGAACAGAGCTTCCAGGTGGATATCTTATTTTATACATCTTAACAGCTGAACCGGCAGACGAAAAAAGTCTGCCGGTTTTTTACCAGTTTTACCTCGTACAAAACCAAATATACCAGAAAAATTTTTCGACCTTCTTTTATGCTATTGTTTTTTTACAAGATAAAAACACTCAGAGAAAGAGAATGGAGGAAAAGAGTATGGGAAATGTGGAAGTTGCATATGAGGACGTCATCAGTGTCATCCAACTGGTGAGAAATCATATCATTGTGATTGCGGCGGCGCTGGTCGTCATGATCGCAGTGATGATTTTCGCACGGAAATTCAAAAAACCGGCAAAGGGATTTATCAGATGGCAGTCACTGATCGCATTTGTGGTAGTGACGGCGCTGACAGTGAACAATATGTTATCCGGCGCATTGTATAATACGATCAATGTAGTGCTGGCGGATAAAGGGGAACTGTCACAGGAGAATGCAGACAATTCCAGGCAGATTATCGAGGAAATCACCAATGAAGGCATTGTAATGACCAAAAATGAGGATAGTTTTCTGCCGATCGCACCGGAAAAAATCAACGTGTTTGGCTGGGCGTCCACCAATCCGATCTACGGCGGAACCGGTTCGGGAACCGTAGATGCAAGTACGGCAGTTGGTATCCTGGAAGGATTGGAAAATGCCGGATTTGAGACGAACAAAGAATTATCTGATATGTATGTGGAATACCGGGCGGACCGTCCGCTGATCAGCATCAACGACGGACAGGACTGGACGCTGCCGGAGGTGCCGGTTGCACAGTATTCCGAAGAAATGATTGAGAATGCAAAAGCGTTTTCCGATACGGCGGTTATTGTGATTGCGCGTACCGGCGGCGAGGGAGCGGACCTTCCCCATGATATGGGAAGTGTGATGGATGGCTCCACACTGGAAATCGGAACAAAGTATGTGAGGGGAACCTACACAAATAATGGGGACTATGACGATTTTGAGGATGGGCAGTCTTATCTGGAGCTGAGTCGCACAGAGGCGGATCTGGTAGAGATGGTCTGCAGTGAGTTTGACAATGTCATTGTCGTATATAACGGCGCAAATGCGCTGGAGCTTGGCTGGACAGAGGATTATGAGCAGATTAAGAGCGTCCTGCTCTGTGCAGGCGCCGGAGCGACAGGATTTAATGCACTTGGAAATATTATTTCCGGCGAAGTGAATCCGTCCGGAAAGACGGCGGATACCTGGGTAAAGGATCTTCACCAGACACCGTATATCAATAATATCGGACATTTTGCTTATACCAATACGCAGGAAGTATCAGACGCAGCGCTGGCGGCATGGGAAAGAGCAGACGGCATTGTATCTTTTGTAAACTATACGGAGGGAATTTATACCGGATATCGTTTCTATGAGACAGCGGCAGAAGAAGAACTGATTGATTATGATGAGCTTGTTATGTATCCGTTCGGGTATGGATTAAGCTACACGACCTTCGAGCAGGAAATGGGAGAGCTGGAGGTTACGGATGATACCATCAGTGTGGATGTTACGGTTACAAACACCGGCAGCGTGGCAGGTAAAGAAGTTGCAGAGCTTTATTATAATCCGCCGTATACAAACGGAGGAATTGAAAAATCCAGCGTAAATCTGGCGGCATTTGATAAGACGGACCTGCTGGAGCCGGGACAGTCGCAGACGCTGACACTTGCGTTTAATATTGAGGATATGGCTTCCTATGATACGTATGGCAATGGCGCATGGGTACTGGAGGAAGGAACATATGAGATCAGTCTCCGTTCTGACAGCCACACGGTGATTGATACAAAGGAATACGAGCTTGCGGATGAGATTGTATATGATGAATCCAATCCTCATGCAGGCGATGTGACTGCGGCGGCAAATAAACTGGATTTTGCGGAAGGAAATGTTACATATCTTTCAAGAGCAGATGGATTTGCAAATTATGAGGACGCTGTAAAGGGACCGGAAAGCTACGAGCTGGACGGCGAGGTCAAAGGAAATGGAACCTGGAATCCGGAGGATTACAATAATCCGGAAGATGAAATGCCTGTGACAGGCGCAGATAATGGACTGGAGCTCTATGATCTGCGGGGAGCAGCGTACGACGACCCGCGCTGGGAGGAGCTGCTGGATGAAGTAACCATAGATGAGATGGTGGAGCTTATCGCGTATGGCGGACATCAGACGGCATCCGTGGAGTCGGTAAATAAACTCCGGACGCTGGATACAGATGGACCTGCCGGGCTTAATTCCAGAACGATCAATGCCTTTGGTACCGGCTATTGCTCTGAGATTCTGATTGCGCAGACCTGGAATGAAGACCTGGCTGCAAAAGCGGGCGAAGGAATCTGCAGGGAATTTACAGATTTTCATATTGTGGGATGGTATGCGCCGTCCATGAACCTGCACAGAAGTGCGTTCGGCGGACGTAATTTTGAATACTATTCAGAGGACAGCCTGCTGAGCAGCAGGATGGCACTGGCAGAAGTAACGGCAGCAGTGGAGCAGGGAGTTTATCCGTATATCAAGCATCTGGTGATGAATGAGCAGGAAACCAACCGGAACGCGCTTCTGTGCACCTGGTTTACGGAACAGAGCGCAAGAGAGCTTTATCTGAAACCGTTTGAATACTGTGTAAAGAATACCCCAAGCGGAAAACTGGCAGTGATGTCTTCTTATAACTTCCTTGGTACAGAATGGGCAGGCGGATGCTCCGCACTTCTGAAAGATATTCTGAGGGAAGAATGGGGATTTGAAGGAATGGTAATCTCCGATTACTTTGGAAATTATGGATATATGGACGCAGACCGGGCAGTCAGAGGCGGAACAGATATGATGCTGGGAACCTCCGGAAACGAAGCAATTATGACCGATTTGAGTGCAACCTCCGTAATTGCAATGAGAGAAGCCACGAAAAATATTTTCTACGTAGTAGTAAACAGCAACGCATATGAGGAGTATGTGCCGGGTGCAATTCCATCCTGGATGCAGATTGTATACATTGTAGATGCAGTGATTGCGGCATTGCTTATCCTGGCAGAGGTTTTACTGATCAGAAGATATTTAAAGAAGAAAAAATGCATGATCACTTTAGAGAATGTAACTCCGGAAGACAGAAAATAATAGGAAAAGATGAAGATTTTGCTGTTGACGATGTAAGAAATTAATTGAAAAATAACCGTGTATCATGGATGCTTACCATAGATACACGGTTGTTTTTAGTCCTCTGTCCTGATTAAATTGCTGACATAAGGCCGTTTGCCGGAAAGTACCTCATCGTAGAAATTCTGCTTCCAGTCGATGTAGGCGAGACTATCCTCCAATTCCTGAATGGAAGTACGCAAAGCTTCCTGCTTTCGGGCGAGCATTTCTTTCCTTTTTGGAATCGTGGACTCACCCTGCAGGCAAAGAGCCAGGTAGTCCTTCATTTCCTGGATGCTCATGTCGCATTTTTTCAGACAGGTAAGATCTTTGATCCATTTTACATCTTTTTCATCAAAAATTCGTCGGTTGTTGGCGTCTCTTTTGACGTTGGGGATCAGTCCCTCATTGCAATAGTATTTTAAGGTCTGGTAGGTCATATCCAGTTCCCGGCAGACCTGCATCATCGTATACATCTTGATTGCCTCCTCTGCTGTTCACAAATAATTCACGAAAAATTTGCAAATCAGTATTGACCGGTAGTAACTACCGTAATCTATAATCGGTTATGACAATCGGTTCAAACAAACGTATCTTAGCACAAAAACAGTAAAATTGCAAGGGTAAGGAGTGATACATCCTAACAATGAAAAAGTTTTGACAAATTTTACAAGATAGGGAGGTTTTGAGTAATATGGATACAGAAAAAAGAATGCAAAAATTATTTGCAGGAGTCTCATCAGATTTAAGAAAGACAGATCCCGAATTTGCAGAGATCATTGCAAATTTCTCTCAGGGAGAAGTAGCAGAGAAAAACAAACTAACGGAAAGGGAGCAGATGCTTTGCATCCTGTCCGCATTGCTCGGCTGCCAGGGAATGGGAGAATTTCGGAATATGCTCCATGCGGCGCTGAGTGCAGGAATTGATCCTGTTGCGATAAAAGAGGTTATCTATCAGGCGACAGCCTATCTTGGAATTGGACGTACTTATGATTTCCTTCTGGCGGCAAACCAGATTATGGAGCAGCATGGGATCGATCTGCCGCTCGCACCGCAGGGGACTACAAACGAAAAGACCAGATTCGGAGACGGGCTTACAAAACAGATGGCGCTATTTGGGGAGGGTATGGCGAAACGGCAGACGGATGGACCTGTTCTTCGCCGGAATATCAACCGATGGCTGGCGGATAACTGTTTCGGTGATTACTATACCCGGAACGGCCTGAACGATCAGGAGCGCGAAATGATCACATTCTGCTTTATCCTCGCACAGGGCGGCTGTGAAAACCAGCTTCGCGGACATACGGCGGGAAATTTTGGAGTGGGCAATGATAAAGAAAAGCTTTACAGTGTTGTGGAGCAGTGTATGCCGTATATTGGCTATCCCCGCAGCCTGAACGCTATGAACATAATAGATGAAGTATCAAAATCTGCTGACTGATAGCAACAACCGAAAAATATAAGCGGTTATAACAAGCGTATAAAAGATTGAAATCATAGGAGGCATTTTACGATGAACAAATTTACATTTTCTTACCCCACAAAAGTTTATTTTGGAGAAAGGAGCGCCATGCAGGCACTTCAGGCAGAGCTTGGAAAAGTTGGCGAAAACGTGATGCTGGCGTATGGCGGCGGTTCCATAAAAAAGAACGGAGTTTACGATGAGATGCGAGCTCTGCTTACCCAGGCGGGCAAAAAGGTGGTGGACTTCTCTGGAATTATGTCAAATCCAACCTATACAAAGGTGCAGGAAGGTGCTGCGCTGGTTAGGGAACAGCATGTGGACTTTATTCTGGCTGTCGGCGGAGGCAGCGTGATTGACTGCTGCAAGGTGATTTCCGCACAGGCGGTACTGGATGAAGATATCTGGGACATGGAGTATGGCAAGGGAAAATTTCCGACAGCGGGGATTCCGATGGGTGCGGTTGTGACGGCATCCGGAACCGGTGCGGAAATGAACGCAGGAGCAGTCATCACTTACGAAGAAAAGAAATGGAAAGGCCCCATCTTTGGAACTGCAGCATCCTTTGCCGTTCTTGATCCGGCGTATACCATGTCGGTTCCGGCTATGCAGGTAATTTCCGGTGCTTTTGATACGTTGAGTCATGCAATGGAAACCTATCTGGGCACTTCCGATGAAGATAATGTATCGGACGATCTGGCGCTGGCGGTTATGAAAAATACGGTAGTCAATATGCGTCGTTTGCTGAAGGATATTAATGATCGTCAGGCAAGAAGCAATCTGATGTGGGATTCGGCGATGGCAGAAAACGGGATTTTAAAATGTGGACGCCTGACTGATTTTCAGGCACATCAGATCGAACACCAGCTTGGAGCCTATACGGACTGCAATCACGGGCAGGGACTTGCGGTGATCCAGCCAGTCTATTACCGGCATATCGTGAAAGATGCACCGGAAAAATTCACCCGGTTTGCAAAAGTGGTATTTGGTGTGGATACCCCGGAGGCCGGTGTGGATGCTCTGGAAAACTTTATTAAAGAGTGTGGCCTTCCTGTGAAAATGAATCAGTTGAAATCCACGGTTGAAATTACTCCGGAGGTGCTGCGTCAGGTGGCGGATACCTGCAACATTATTAAATGTAATCCACGTCAGCTTGAACGGGAAGAGGTTTATCAGATTCTCCTGGAATGTATGTAAGGGAGGGAAAACAGATGGAAAGACCATACACCATATGTCATATATTAAGTGCACTGGATGGAAAAATTACCGGGGCATTTATGGGAACAGAAGCTGCCGGAACGGTAAGCGGGGAATATGCCCGTATCCGTTCCGAATATCAGGCGGATGCATGGCTTTACGGAACGGTAACAACAAAGGAATTTACAGGAAACCGTAAACCGGAGCCTGATCCGGGGGAAAAGGTTCCTGACGGTGATTTTGTGGCAGAAGATCATGCTGCACTCTACTATGTTTCAGTGGATACACAGGGAGAGATCGGTTGGGAATCGGGGACCTTTTGTAAACCGGGGAGACCGGATGCTCATGTGATTGAAGTCCTGACGGAGCAGACACCGGCAGCTTACAGAGCTTATCTTCGCAGGCACGGCGTATCCTATATTCTGGCCGGTTCGAAAATGCTGGATGGCAGACTGGCTTTGGAAAAGTTATATCAGTTATTCGGGATCGGCACGCTGCTGATCTGCGGCGGAGGCACGATTAACTGGACATTCCTGCAGCAGGGTGTGGTGGATGAACTGAGTCTTTTGCTTGCCCCCGTTGCGGATGGAAATCCGGATTCTGTTACCGTATTTGAAAAATCGGCGCTGCTTCCGCCCGGTGAACCGGCTGCTTTCCGTCTGAAAAATATAGAACGGCTGAAAGGCGATGGAGTCCGGCTGGTATATACGGTAACTGGCAGGTAACAGGAGGAAGAAAACTACCAGAAAGCGTTACAGCCCGGATTTTTTGGTATTGTATTAATATAGAACAAACGAGGAGGAAATACAATGAAAGCAAAAAGAATGTTTGGAATAGTTGTGGTGATAGCGCTGCTTATGTTTGCATTAACAGCTTGCGGCAACAGCAGTACTTCTGCAAGCAACTTATCTGCTGAAAAGGAAACGGAAACGTCTGCAGAGACGTCGCAGATGGAACAGGCAGAAGAAGCATCCGGAACGGAAATGGCAGAAACATCGGAGAAAGCAGCGGAATCGGGTATAGAAAATGCGGCTGTGGACGGCAGAAAGATTCTGGTCGCATATTTTTCTCATACGGGAAATACGGAGGAAGTAGCACAGATAATCGCAGATTATACAGGCGGTGATTTGGCAGAAATTCAGAGAGCAGAGGAATATGGCGATTTAGAGGAAGAGGCTGAAGCAGAAATTCTGAATGGCGTACAACCGGAGATTACCGTATCTGTGGACAGCATTGCGGAGTATGATACCGTGTTTGTGGGGTATCCCATCTGGTGGGATGAAGCACCGGCTATGATTGCCACCTTCCTTGCAGACAATGATTTTTCCGGCAAAACAATCATTCCTTTCTGCACCAGTGCAAGCGATGACATAGGAAACAGCCTTCATATTTTCAGTGAGCTTTGCCCGGATGCGGAGATTGCGGAGGGACTAACCGCAAATGATCTGGATGATATTGAACCCTGGATACAGAGACTTGGGATCATGGAATAGAAGGAGAAGACTTATGCAAAGGAAATGTTTTCGGGCAGGACTGCTGTTGCTCATGGCGGCTGCTCTGACAGGATGCGGGACTGGCAGGCAGCTTACCAGATGGGGAAAAGCGTCTGTTGACATAGATCACGATAAAAAGTAAAGGAGCGAAATTCTATGAAAAAAATAACAGCCATACTTCTTTCCGCGCTGCTGGTTCTTTCTCTGGCGGGCTGTGGAAATAATAGTCAGAATACAGCAGGGGATGTATCGACGGAGACAGAAACGGCGGCTTTGGCAATGGAATCCGGTGACGGCGGTACAAAAGAAAGCACAGAGGAATCAGCGGATGCTGAAACAACAAACAATGGAACGGAGAATACTGAAGCTCCGGGGACAGCGGATGCCGGAAACGGTAATATTCTGATCGCGTATTTTTCCGTTATGGAAACGGACGGTGTGGATACCGTAGCCAGTGCGAGCCGTGTGGCAGTGGAAGGCGAGGTTTTGGGAAATAACCAGTACATTGCTCAGATCATTCAGCGTGAAACGGGCGGCGATCTGTTTTCCATCGAAACAGTGCAGGATTATCCGACAACGCATGATCCTCTCCTGGAGTTTGCTTATAATGAAAAAGCAGATAACGCAAGACCGGAGCTTGCGACGAAGATTGAAAATCCCGACAGCTATGATGTGATTTTCCTGGGTTATCCGAACTGGAACGCTGATCTGCCAATGCCGCTCTACACATTCCTTGAGGAATATGATTTCAGCGGAAAAACCATTATTCCGTTTACTACCCACGGCGGAAGCGGATTTTCCAGAACCATTCAGACGATTTCGGAATTGCAGCCGAACGCAACGGTTATTTCTGATGGGCTTTCTATTTCCCGAAACAGTGTCGCGGGAGCAGAAAACGAGGTTGTAAATTGGGTCAATGGGCTGAATTTGAACGCGGAATGAGATTCTGCGTTCATGAGAAAGTAGCAAAGCGGATTCCGAATATCCGCTGATTGAGTAACAATAACAGGTAAGGGCCTGCCCGTGGGTTAACAGGCAGGCGCTTATCTGTAAATGGGAGGAATGTTTCTGATGAAGAAAAAATTTATATGTAAAATCGTCATTGATATGATTATGACAGTATTGTTGCTGTTTTTAATGGCGCGGCAGCTCACCGGAGATTCCGCCCATGAATGGCTTGGTGCAGCTATGCTGATCTTGTGGATTGCCCATCATATTTTGAACCGGAGCTGGTACAGCCATCTTTTCAAAGGAAAATATACGCCTGTACGCATTTTTCAGACCGTGATAAACTTTGCTGTGTTACTTTCCATGCTCGGTTTAATGGTAAGCGGGATCATACTTTCCAGAGAAGTTTTTGCTTTCCTGCCGATTCACGGAGGGATCGCTCTGGCAAGGCAATTACATGTGCTTTCCGCATTTTGGGGATTTGTGCTGATGGCTCTGCATCTCGGCCTGCACTGGAATATGATCCTGGGCATGGTGCGCAAAGCTGCCGGACCGGTTTCTTCCAAACCGCTGCGAATACTTCTGCGTATTGCTGCGGTCCTGGTTGCCGGATATGGGTTTTATGCTTTCCTGAAAAATCAATTTCTATCCTATATGTTTTTGACATCTTCCTTTGTGTTCTTTGATTTTGAAAGACCCGTTCTGCTCTTTTTTACAGAGTATCTCGCTATCATGGGCCTGTTTATTTTTCTGGCACATTATGCTTCCAGGGGAATTCAAAAGCTGACCGGAAGGAGATGAACACATACCTTATCTTTTTCAGATTAAGTTACAGGGAATGAAACAGTTTTTGGCATCGATCGGAATGACTTCCTCACACATGCAGATAATACCACCGCTCCCGCGTTCCAGATTTACCTTGTCAAGCAGTTCATATTTTTTGACTTCCCGCCGGTCAGGGTTTGCGGATTTTTTGATTTCCAGCGGATGGATCACGCCATTTTGCTCCACAAACACGTCAATCTCTTTTGCATTGGAATCCCGGTAATAGGTCAGGTTGGCTTTAGTGGGCGCATAAGCAAAATTTTTGACCAGTTCAATTACTACATAGTTTTCAAAGTAATGTCCGCTGGCCGCCCCGTTCATCAAAGTGTCCCTGGTAAGCCACATGGACAGATACGCGCACAAGCCCGTATCGCAAAAATACAGCTTTGGTGTTTTGGTAAGACGTTTCAGTTCGTTGTTGGCATAAGGCGGCAGCAGATAGATAATACCTAATCCTTGCAGAAGACGTAACCATTCTTTTGCTGTTGGCTGTGATATTTCCGCTGCATCTGCCAGAGTCTTATAATTAACCTGTTCTGCTACCAGGGCAGCACAGGCATTCAGAAATTTACGGAAGCGGATTGTATCCGTAATGCCACCTTCTTCGGAAACATCCCGCATGAGATAGGTTTCAATATAGGAATTAAAATATTCCTGCCTTTGCTCCGCATCTGCCAGTAACGCATCCGGCATACCTCCGCGCCAGATATGTTCAAATACATCTACAATGTCATTCTTTTTTGTGAGAGACTGTCTTTGCAGAAAACAGGGGAGTGAAAAATCCAGCTCATTAGGAAAAACCAGTCCTTCCACCTCATTTTTTGACAGGCTGTAAAGTTCCAGAATCCCAATTCTTCCTGCCAGCGTTTCACGAATATTTTTCATCGTCTTGTATTGCTGCGATCCGGTCAGCCAGAACAATCCCCGTTCTTCGCTTTCGTCACACATGATCTTGATCTGCCCGAACAGCTCTGGCGCCTTTTGTATTTCGTCAATAATAATCGGCGGTTTATAGGTCTGAAAAAACAACACAGGGTCAGATTTTGCAAGTGCCCGCGCCATTGTGTTGTCCATAGAAACATAAGTGCGCTTTTGCTCCGCGGCCAGGTGCTTTAGCATAGTTGTCTTTCCAACCTGTCTTGCGCCTGTTACAAGAACCGCCTTAAAAAAAGAGCTCATGTGTAAAAATTTGCGCTCCAATGCGCGTTCCAGGTATTTCATTACGCATCCCTCTTTTATGAAAATATAAAGTATACTTTATTTTATCCTAAATATTAGCATCGGTCAACCATCCTGAAAAAAATTTTTAATAGTAATATATACCTGAAAGCACCCTCCTATACAGACAGAGAGACAAATTTTTTGCCGCAGTTTATCCTGGCGTGATTTATTGCTGTTATACTGAATCATATATGATACAATGTTGTTATTGGATTTTAGGAGGTAGAAATATGTTTAATATCCTCATTGTAGAAGATAACGCCGATATGCGGGAACTTTTTTGTACGGTTTTGTCTGACAGCGGTTATCACTGCATCCCGGCTGCAGACGGTCTGGATGCCCTGGAGATCATGGACAAGGAATATATTGATCTGATCGTGGCGGATATCATGATGCCGGGAATGGACGGTTATGAACTGACCAAAACACTGCGGGACGCCAAATGTGAAATTCCCATTCTAATGGTGACTGCCAAAGATCAGTTTGACGATATGCAGCGGGGATTTCGGGCCGGAACGGATGACTACATGATCAAGCCCATCAATGTCAAAGAAATGGTGCTGCGGGTCGAAGCACTGCTGCGCCGGGCAAAAATCTCGATCGACAAAAGAATCGTGGTTGGCTCCACGGTATTGGATTATGATGCTCTGACAGTAACGATCCACGGACAGGAAACAATCCTGCCCCAGAAAGAGTTTTATTTACTTTACAAGCTTCTTTCCTATCCAAATAAAATTTTCACCCGACCCCAGCTTATGGATGAAATCTGGGGTATGCTCTCAGAAACGGATGAGCGAACGGTGAATACTCACATCAACCGGCTGCGGGATCGTTTTGCAGACTGCGACGATTTTGAGATCGTGACGGTACGGGGACTTGGCTATAAGGCGGTGAAGAAAGTTGAGTAAAAAGAAGCATTCAAAGCTTTGGCTGTATTTCGCCGGAATTATCTTTGCAACGATTTTTGCTGTCTTTGTTTTAATTACAATCGTATTGTTTGCGTTGTATTGGATCAATCTGATTCAGATTGATCCCACAGCCAGACCTGTACCGATTGTTGTGTTTTTACTGGGCAGCATCCTGCTGGGAACAATTATTGCGCTGTTTGTCGGAAAATCGATGATCCGGCCAATTCAGAATATGTGTGATGCGTTTGACGAGCTTTCTAAGGGGAATTTTTCCGTCAAAATCCCGACAGACGCAAAAATTGCGGAGATCCGGGAAATGGCAGGGCGTTTTAATGCGATGACCCATGACCTGTCCCATATGGAAACCATGCGAAGCGATTTTGTGGCCAATGTATCCCACGAGTTCAAAACGCCTATTGCGGTCATTGAAGGGTATGCGACCTTGCTGCAAAATCCAAACCTGACACGGGAAAAACACGACCATTACGTAGAGATTATTTTGGATAATTCCCGGCGTCTTTCCAATATGTCTGCCAATATTCTGACATTATCCAAACTGGAAAATCAGGAAATGATTGTAGATAACCGGGAGTTCCGGCTGGATGAGCAGATCAGAAAATCCATTCTGCTATTGGAAGGAAAGTGGTCTGCCAAAAACATAGAATTTGATATGGATCTGCCCAAACAGATGTATTATGGAAGTGAACCGCTGCTGGCCCAGGTATGGAGCAATATCCTGGACAATGCCATCAAGCATGCCCCGGCAGACAGTGTGATCCATGTAAATATTCAGGAGGCGGACAAAAGGCTTACTGTCTCCATTACTGATCACGGAGACGGCATGACAGAGGAAGTTCAGAAGCATATTTTTGAAAAATTCTATCAGGGCGACAATTCCCGCAAGGCAGAAGGAAATGGGCTGGGTCTGTCATTGGTGAAGCGAATTGTTGAGCTTTGCAACGGCACCGTCTCTGTTCAAAGTATGCCTGGTCAGGGCGCAGCATTTTCCGTCACTTTGCCGTTGTAGTTTACCGTGAGTTGTCCTAACTGTGCTATATTTCTCCTAAAAGCATAATACAAGGTGCTTTCAATAACAGGAGGTCAATGCTATGGTTTTATATTTCAGCGGAACAGGCAACAGCCGGTATGTTGCCCAAAAAATTGCAGAAATATCCTGCGATGATGTTATTTCCATCAACCAGCGGCTCAAGGCCCAGGACTATGGTAGGATTTCTTCGGATAAACCGTTGGTTTTTGTCGGACCGGTCTACGCCGGAAGACTGCCCCGCGTCATGGACGAATACATCAAGAAGGTAAATTTCACGGGAACGAAATGCGCTTATTTCATCGGAACATGCGCGCAAACCCCATGGATGACAGTAGAGTATGTGGAAAAGCTATGCAAAGAGAAAGCGTTTTCGCTGCTTGGATTCAATTCTGTTGTTATGCCCCAGGGTTATATTGCCGGCGGCGGCACGAAACCCAAAGAAGTCAATGATAAGATTCTGAAAGAAGCAGAGCCAAAGATCATAAAGATTGCGGAAACGATTCGGGATATGAAGATGCTGCCAAAGGAACAGCCTGGCAAGGCTATGATGTCCAAAATTCTGAATCCCATGATGTATGCCATGATGATCAGCGCAAAAGGTTTTACTGCGACAGATAAATGCATCGGCTGCGGCAAATGCGAGACTCGCTGCCCGTTAAACAATGTGAAGCTGGTCAACGGGAAACCTACATGGGGGAAGGAGTGCACCCACTGTATGGCCTGTATCGCAGGATGTCCCGCAGAAGCCATTGAATACGGGAAAAAAACGCAGGGAAAGCCAAGATATTTTCTGGGAGAAAAGTAAAATAAAAAATAAAAACGGCGGTAGGAAAAATTCTTCTTACCGCCGTTTTTATTGTTCTGAAAGGAGGATTTCAGACTGTACTGTAAAATTAATAATTTTCAAATAATTCTCAAACACAGTATAAATAAATCAGTAATATAATGCCTGCATAAAAAATAATTAATATCAGATCAGGAGGATTAGAGTAATGAAAAAAAGCAGTTTTGTAGCAACGATTTTGGGAACGATCAGTGTCATTTTCTTTGCACTGGGAATGTGCATGGCAATGGTTGAAGAGTGGAACGCCTTTAAACCGGGAATTGTTGTAGGATGTGTCGGGCTGGTCTTTGCGCTGATCACTGTTTTTGTCTGGAGAAAAATGGAGCATAAAGCTCCGATCAAAATCACAGGAAAAGCAGTGCTGACGGCAGTAATAGGCATAGTGGGAGCGCTTGCTTTAGGTGTTGGAATGTGCTTCTGCATGGTGTGGAACAACATGATCCTTGGAATTGTTATCGGACTGGCAGGTATTGTGATTTTGCTGTGCCTGATCCCCTTATGTAAGGGATTAAAATAAGATTGTCTGTGACTGGATATTTTATGAAAGGAAAACAGTAAATGCATAAAAACTTTGGTACCGCTTATCTTGCGTTTATTTGGATATCCACGTATAATAAAAGCGTAAGATCTGATAAGGAAGAGAGGCGATATTGGTGTACAATCATCAACTTGAAACATTTCTTCGGGTAGCGGATGCCGGAAGTTTTAACAAAGCTGCGGAGCAATCCTTTATTACACCTACGGCAGTGATCAAACAGATTAATCTTCTGGAGGCGGATCTGGATGTAAAGCTCTTTGAGCGTACTCATCGCGGGCTAACGCTGACAAAAGCCGGGATGTCTCTGTATAATGACGCAAAATATGTGATCCAATATTGCAAGGATTCTGTCATTCGGGCAAAGAATGCCATGCAGGAGGGAGAGAATGTGATCCGCATTGGTACATCCCCTATGACTCCTGCCGGGGTTTTGGTGGAACTTTGGCCCAAAATCCATGAATTATGCCCGGAGATTAAATTCCAGCTTATCCCCTATGAAAACACGCCGGAGAATGCCAGGGAAATTTTGAAAAATCTGGGGCAGAACATTGACGTAGTTGCAGGGATTTTTGATGACACGATGCTGAATCTGCGAAGCTGTGCAGGATTTGAAATTTCCAGACAGCCGATCTGCTGCGCGGTATCCATCCATCATCGTCTTGCCGGTAAAAACCGGTTGACTGTTCAGGATCTGTATGGCGAGCGGCTGATGCTGATGCACCGGAACTGGAGTCATTATGTGGATGTGCTTCGGGATGACATCTGGCAGAATCATAATCAGATCCAGATCGTGGATTTTGACTTTTACAGTGTGGATGTGTTTAACCGCTGCGAAAACAGTAATGATGTGCTGATGGCAGTTCAGGCATGGGACAATGTGCATCCTTTATTAAAAGTCATCCCTGTGGAATGGAATCATTCGATTCCCTATGGTCTGCTCCATTCCCATACGCCATCGGAAACGGTAAAACGCTTCCTGTCGGCAATTCAGATGGTATTGCACCAATAGAATATATAGAACCTTTAGACGAAGGAATCGAGACTTCTGTGGAGGCCTCGATTTTTTTATACGATAGCGGCGAAGAATAAGGAATTAATCTCTTGACTTTTGCGATGCGTTATGTTAGTCTGACTGTAGTTAGTTAAAACTAACTAAGCGCGAATAAATCATGCAGACTCCTCAGAGAATAAAAGAAGCTCTGTTTCCCCGGAAATACTGCTGACTTTCCGGGGAGGATGTTCTGCAAAGCAAGAAAGGGGACATATCTATGGATTATTTAGAGATTGAAAAAGTGACAGGCAGGGAGATTCTGGATTCCAGAGGAAATCCCACCGTTGAGGCGGAGGTTACATTAGCGGATGGAACAGTCGGAAGAGGAATGGCTCCCAGCGGCGCTTCTACCGGTGAGTTTGAGGCCCTGGAGCTGCGGGATGGCGACAAGGCAAGATATCTTGGTAAAGGCGTGCAGAAGGCTGTTGAGAATATAAACACAAAAATCAGCGAGGTTCTCCTGGGAATGGATGCCTCGGACACCTATGCAGTGGATAAGGCGATGATCGACGCAGACGGAACCAGGGACAAATCCAATTTTGGCGCAAACGCCATCCTGGCAGTTTCCATCGCTGCGGCAAGAGCTGCTGCAGATTCGCTGGGCGTACCTCTTTATCGTTTCCTGGGCGGTGTTTCCGGAAACCGTTTGCCGGTTCCTATGATGAACATTGTAAACGGCGGCTGCCATGCCCTGTCCTCCGGTCTGGATGTGCAGGAATTTATGGTGATGCCGGTGGGAGCTCCCTCTTTTAAAGAAGGGCTTCGCTGGTGTGCGGAAGTGTTCCATGCCCTGGCTGCAATTTTAAAATCCAGAGGACTGGCAACCTCTGTAGGTGATGAGGGCGGTTTTGCACCGGCTCTGGCATCGGACGAGGAAGCTATTGAAACCATTCTGGAGGCGGTAAAGAACGCAGGTTATGAGCCGGGCAGGGATTTTATGATCGCCATGGACGCGGCATCTTCCGAATGGAAGACCGGCAAAACCGGCGAGTACAAGCTGCCGAAGGCAGGAACGGTCTACACCTCCGAGGAGCTGATCGCCCACTGGAAAAAACTTGTGGAGAAATATCCCATCATTTCCATTGAGGATGCTCTGGACGAGGAAGACTGGGAAGGCTGGAAAAAGCTGACTGCAGAGCTGGGCGATAAGGTGCAGCTTGTGGGAGACGACCTGTTTGTGACAAACACGGAACGTCTGTCCAAGGGAATTGCACAGGGATGCGGCAACTCCATTCTCATTAAACTGAATCAGATCGGCTCCGTTTCTGAGACGCTGGAGGCGATCAAGATGGCCCATAAGGCAGGCTACACAGCCGTGACTTCCCATCGTTCCGGAGAGACGGAGGATACCACCATTGCGGATCTTGCCGTAGCTCTCAACACCTGCCAGATCAAGACGGGAGCGCCCAGCCGGACCGAGCGGGTGGCAAAATACAATCAGCTTCTCCGAATTGAGGAGGAACTGGGTGCAAGCGCCATTTATCCGGGAATGAATGCCTTTAACGTATCAAGATAAGTAAAAATCAAGAAGGAGGGATGTATTATGTCTATGATTCATAAAGAAGTGGCAGATTTTTCTGTCCAGGCTTACCAGAACGGAGAATTTAAGACCGTGACAAAAGAGGATATCCTTGGAAAATGGAGCGTATTCTTCTTCTATCCGGCAGATTTTACCTTTGTGTGCCCCACAGAGCTGGAAGATCTTCAGAACAAATATGCGGATTTCCAGGCGGCGGGCTGCGAAGTATATTCCGTGTCTACGGATACCCATTTTGTTCACAAAGCATGGCACGATGCTTCCGAGCGCGTCGGAAAGATCACATATCCCATGCTTGCCGATCCCACCCATGCGCTGTGCAGGGATTTTGAAGTGCTGATTGAAAGCGACGGACTGGCGGAGCGGGGAAGCTTTATTGTGAACCCGGAAGGAAAGATTGTGGTGTATGAGGTAAATGCAGGCAATGTGGGCCGCAATGCCGACGAGCTTTTCCGCCGCCTCCAGGCAAGCCAGTTTGTGGCGGAGCACGGCGATCAGGTTTGCCCGGCCAAGTGGCAGCCAGGAGCGGAAACGCTGAAACCCAGCCTGGATCTTGTGGGTATGCTGTGATGGACCGGGAGCGGTTTTATGATGTGATTGTAATCGGAGGAGGGCCGGCCGGATTAACGGCGGCCCTTTATCTGTCCAGAGCCTGCTACAGGACCCTTGTCATTGAAAAAGAGCAGTTTGGCGGACAGATTACGATCACGGAGGAAGTTGTGAATTATCCCGGAGTGAATAAGACCAGCGGACGGGCGCTGACGGAGACTATGCGAAAACAGGCGGAAGGGTTTGGCGCCGAGTTTTTGCTGGCGGAGGTGACGGAAGTTTTCCTGGACGAGGATATCAAAGAGATCCGTACGGAAAAAGGGACTTACAGTTGCTTTGGCGTGGTCCTTGCCACCGGAGCTCATCCCAGAATGGTGGGTTTCCCCGGCGAGGCGGAATTTCGCGGACGGGGCGTGGCCTACTGCGCCACCTGCGACGGAGAGTTCTTTACCGGGAAAGAGGTTTTTGTTGTGGGAGGCGGCTTTGTGGCGGCGGAAGAGAGCGTGTTCCTGACGAAATACGCCAGCCACGTGACCATTTTGATTCGTGGAGAAGATTTTTCCTGTGCTGAAGCGGTGGCGCAGGCGGCCAGAAACCATCCGAAGATTACTGTGCGGACAAATACCCAGGTGCTGGAGGTGACGGGAGAGAACGCTCTTAGAAGCATCCGGTACCAGAACACGAAAACCGGGGAAGAATCGGTGTTTGCTCCGGAAGGGGATACCTTCGGCGTGTTTGTATTTGCAGGCTATGCTCCGGATACGGAGCTGGTAAAGGGAAAGATCGAACTGGACGAAAGAGGATATGTGTGTACGGACCGGAACCGGAAAACGAATCTTCCGGGGGTTTATGCCGCCGGAGACGTATGCCAGAAGAACCTGCGTCAGGTAGTGACGGCAGTGGGCGACGGGGCAACGGCAGCAACGGAACTGGAAAAATATGCTTCCGTTATGCAGGAGAAGACGGGAATTCGTCCGCAGCGACCCAGTAAAAAGGACAACGGACAGACAGGCGTGCAGGCGGAAGGAAACGGAAAGGCGGAAACGGCGCAGGCAGCGGAAGAGCAGCAAAGGTCGGGTGGCTTGTTTCCAAAGGAAATGCTGGCGCAGCTTTCGACAGTTTTTACCAGAATGGAGGCGCCTTTGATCCTCTCTCTGCACCTGGATGAAAGGCCTGTATCTCAGGAACTAAAATATTATATGGAGGAGCTGGCGAAACAGACGGACAAGCTTTCGGTAAGTCTTTCGGAGGAGGGCGGCAGCCATCTTCCTTTTGTGGAGGTGCTTCGCGGGGATGGAACAAAAACCGGACTGAGATTTCACGGCGTACCGGGAGGCCACGAGTTTACCTCTTTCGTGCTGGGATTGTATAACGCCGCCGGCCCCGGGCAGCCTCTGGATGAGGAGACAAAGCAAAGCATCCGCAAGCTGGATGTTCCGGTGCGTATGCAGATTTTCGTATCTCTTTCCTGCACCATGTGTCCGGAGCTTGTAACTGCCGCCCAGCGGATTGCTTCACTGAATCCGGACGTGGAAGCGGAGGTATACGATCTGAATCATTTTCCGGAATTAAAGGAGCAGTATCATGTAATGAGTGTTCCCTGTCTGGTGCTGAATGAAGAAAAGACGCTGTTTGGAAAGAAAAAAATCAGTCGGCTTTTGGAAGAGATCAAAAATATGGGATCTCCTGATTTTGCCCGGAGATGAAATTTCAGCTTGTCACCTTTGGGTTTAAACTGATGAACGAATCGAGACTTCTGCGGAAGCCTCGATTTTTTTATACTATAGATAACAAAAACAACCGAAGCGAAGACATAAAGGAGAACAAAGATGAACAACTTTATTTTTGAAAACGCAACGAAGGTCTATTTCGGAAAGGGCTGTGTTAAGGAGTACCTGGCCTGCCTTTCCGGCCAATACGGACAGACCGTCATGCTTTGTTTTGGAGGCGGGTCTGTTAAGAAAAACGGCATCTATGACGAGGTAACGGCCTGTCTGCAAAAAGCCGGTCAAACCATCGTGGAATTCTCCGGTATCGGGGCAAATCCCACCTATGCCAAGGTGATGGAGGGCGCGAAGCTGGCACGGGAAAACCATGTAGATCTGATCCTTGCTGTGGGCGGCGGCAGCGTTATGGACTGCTGCAAGGCTGTCTCTATGGCAGCGGTGTATGACGGCGACATCTGGACGGACTTCTGGGCAAGAACGGGCGTCATTGATTTTGAGCCGCTTCCTCTGGGCGTTATCGTCACGGTGGCAGGAACCGGCAGTGAGATGAACGGTGGAGCGGTCATTACCAACGAGGAGCTGAAAATTAAGACCGGACGGGACTACCCGAAATGCAATGCCAGATTTGCTCTGATGGATCCCACTTATACTTACAGCGTTCCGAAAAAGCAGATGGTGTCAGGCGGATTCGACATTTTATCCCACATCATGGAGACTTATTTTAGTGAGCCGGACGGGGACAATGTGTCCGATGACATTTCGGAGGCGCTTATGCGAGGTGTCATCCGGGATCTGCGGGCAGCGATTCAAAACCCGGAGGACTATACCGCCCGGAGCAATCTGATGTGGGAGTCCACCATGGCGGAAAACCGCATCATCAAGCTGGGCAAGCGGATGGATTTCGAGTGCCACCAGATGGAACATCAGCTTGGAGCTTATACCAACTGTAATCACGGCGCGGGGCTGGCGGTGCTGCATCCTGTTTATTACCGGCATATCTACAGGGACGGGCTTGCGAAATTCCAGAAGTTTGCCGTGAATGTATGGGGAATTTCCCCAGAGGGCAAAACAGGGGAAGAACTGGCCCGCGCCGGGGTGGAGGCACTGGCGGATTTCATCAGGGAAATCGGCCTGCCCACTACGCTGCGGGAACTGGGTGTGAATGAATCTACGGATCTGAAAGCAATTGCAGATTCCTGTAATCTTGCTCCCGGCAGCTATAAGAAAATGACCCACGAAGAGATCCTGAAGATTTTCCAGGAGTGCTATTAATTACTGTTCACGCCAGCCTCAAACACCTGCTGTTTGAGGCGTGAGAACGTGATTCAGGCGTGAGCAAATCCCATTCGCGAAGCGAATTTTAAATGGATTTGCGAAGGTGACTGTGAACAGTTACTGCTATTAAGAAATACCGCAAGGGGATACCATGATGTCTTAAAAAGACAGACAAAAATTAGGAAAGGACAACAGGCAGGAAGAGCTGGGACTGTAAAGAAAGGAAGAATTTTATGAACACAAGAATTCTGGGAAAAGATTTGAAAGTATCTGCTGTCGGATTAGGCTGCATGGGTATGACACATGCCTACGGAGCGCCGGCAGACAAACGGGAGATGACAGAGCTGATTGCACAGGCCGTGGATCAGGGCTGCACCTTTTTTGACACGGCGGAAACCTATGGGACAAGGGAGTGTCCCCATGACAATGAGGAACTGGTGGGAGCGGCTCTGAAGCCCTACCGGGATAAGGTGATCATTGCCACCAAGTTTGGCATTCACTTTGATTGGAGCAGCGATGCGGTCAATCTGCCGGTCGTGGCGGATTCCCGTCCGGAAGTGATTCGCTCTTCGGTAGAGGGTTCCCTGAAGCGGCTGCAGACAGACCACATTGACCTTTACTATCAGCACAGGCCTGACCCGAAGATTCCCATTGAGGAAGTGGCTGGGGTCATGGCAGAACTGATCCGGGAGGGAAAAATCATCCATTGGGGTCTGTCCGAGGCGAAAGAAGATACCATCCGTCGCGCGCACGCCGTTTGCCCTGTGACTGCGATTCAGAACCGGTATTCCATGATGGCAAGATGGTATGAAGAACTGTTCCCGGTGCTGGAGGAACTGGGGATCGGCTACGTGGCCTTCTCCCCTATGGCAAACGGTCTTCTCAGCGGAAAGTACGGAAAGGATACGGTATTTGGCGGTCATGAGGATTACCGCAGCGTAATGCCCCAGTATCAGCCGGAAAATATCGAACGCAACCGGGAGCTTTTGGAACTGCTGCGGAATACGGCGGCGGCAAAGAATGCTACGCCTGCGCAGATCTCGCTGGCGTGGATGCTGTGCAAAAAACCTTACATTGTACCGATTCCCGGTACCCGCAAGCCGGAGCGCCTGACGGAGAATCTGGGAGCCGCAAATGTAGAATTGACCGACGCAGAGGTAGCTGCGCTGGATGCCGCACTGGATCGGATCCCCATGTCTGCGGTATATGGCGGCGCTCCTGTAATGCAGAAGTAACCACTTCATCAATGAGTTTTCTTTTTACTACAAATGTTATGCTTCTATTCCTCAACAGAGAAAAAACTGCTGTCCCAGATGATTGGATATTGACAAAAAGCAATCATGGGAGTTATACTAATGATGGAAAATAAAAAAAAATACATCATAGAATCTGCAGAGGATGAAGTATTGAATATAGAGAAAAAACATATAGAGCAGTATCTTTCCGAAGTAAAGGAAGCCGTTGGGAATGATAGATACCGGCTTGACAGGAATGCGAAACGGCAGGATAATATCAATCTGTTTCTGGATTATATTATTGATGAAGCAAAAGCAAAGGATATCATAATGGGCCTGACTGTAATGGATTTTTCAGAGATTCTGCAGAATAAACATAAAGGCTTTGAGCATGAAAGACTGTATGTATTTGGTAAGGATGTTACTCTTTTGGAGAGAAATGGAACAGAAGAAAAAATAGTATCTCTTTATATCAAATTCAACAAGCTGGAGAACTGTTTTGTGATTGTGATTTCGTTCCATGAGCAAAAACATCCGCTTACATACTATTTCAAATAATCAGAAAAAGAGGTGGCCATTATGACAGAGAAGGGAAGAAGAGACTTTTGCATAGAGTGCAGGAAAGAGACAGAGTACCTTTTACAGAAGAAGGATATCATAAAAACTATAAGGGATAAGGCTTACACATTTGGCATCACCGTGGCTGTATGTGCAGAATGTGGAGAGGAAATGAGTATACCCGGACTCATTGATAAGAACATTCAGGAAATAGATGAGCAGTATAGAGCAGAGGAAGGTCTTGTATCGATCGAAGATATTGAAAGACTTATGAAGATTTATAAGATTGGCAAGGCACCGCTTTCCCTTGCGCTTGGATTCGGAGAGGTGACAATACCGAGATATCTGGAAGGACAGGTGCCATCTAAGGAGTATTCCGATATTGTTAAAGCAGCATTGGCTTCCCCTGCGTATATGAAGGAGAAACTTATTGAAAACCGGGATAAGCTGACAGATGCGGCATATAAAAAAGCGATGACTGCAGCAGACAGCATAGAAAGCCTTTTTTCCGTCTCAGATAAGATGCTCAGGGTGATCGCATATGTCTTTGAAAAACTGGAAGAGGTAACTCCGCTCATGCTGCAGAAATTGCTATACTTTATTCAGGGTGTTTATTCTGCATTGTATGGAAAGCCTGTCTTTGTGGAAGATTGCAGGGCGTGGATACATGGTCCGGTTTATCCGGAGGTATATGAGCTGTTCAGAGACTTTAAGTATAATCCGATCGATGATGCACGCTTCGCACTTCTGGAAGGAAATGAAGATGCGCTGACAGATGATGAGAAGAAGGTAATTGATCTTGTCGTAAATACATTTGGAATGTATGGAGGGAAAGTACTGGAGAAAATTACCCATAATGAAGATCCATGGATGGAGGCCAGGAAAGGATATGGGGACAGTATTCCATCCAGTGAGCTTCTGCCGAAGGACAGGATAATGAAATACTATATTATGGTAAATCAGAAGTATGGTATAGATACGGAAGCTGGCTTGCGGACATATATCCATGATATGCTTATTAAAGCATCATGATCTAAGACAACTAAGCTTAACTTATAAGCACAGAGTATATATAGGACTCGGAAGATTTTATTCTTTCGGGTCTTTTTTTCGAAAAAGGGGGTTTAAAATGCTCTTCTTTCTTTACACCATCATAAATTGGTCATAATTTCAGAATTCTGTCAGAACACATCCAAACGAAACAATTTGGTAATCACTTTTAACACCCGAATCTTAATAATGAAAAAAGACAGCTCTGCAGCGACGAATGTTTTAAAAAAGCTCGTACTCTACAAAACTGTCTTATTATTTTACTGTAAATCCCAGGATTCTGCCTGGCACAAAATCTTCCCAAATCAACTACTCACGATTCTTCCTCAATTTCCTGTGCCTGGTCTTTTTGAAGCCGTTCTCCTAATCTCAACTGATAAGGCCCGCATCCGGTTTCCGTATATATTGTTGTCATATCAATATAATACGTCCCTGCATCCAGTGTTTTTTCATAAACATATGTCTTTTTTTCTGCAAACGCAACGCCATCATACACTTCATCCAAGAGAATCATATCTTCATTATATAGTTTTAAATGGGTTTTGGAGCTATCTTCAACGCTTACTGTCAATTTTACATCTTTTTTCTTATCCACAACAAACTGATAATAATCATGCTCATCATTTTTTGTTTGAATTCCCTTGATCTCTTCCCCTTCCTGAATGATTTGTGCCGACTGATAATCGTTATTTGGTTCTTCTTCCGTAGATTCTATCTCTTCAAAGTTAGCCTTTAATCTATAGGCTCCTTCTCTTTGCGCTTCCCCTGTACAGCGAATATAATAAACGCCTTTTTCCAAATAAAACTCAAAGTCAACCGTTTTAGGATCGCCGGCCGTTCCATTTATGTATTGCTCCGTTGCAAAGGATACTAAGTCTTCATCCAGAATATCCACTCTGAAATAATCAAAAAAAGTCTGCGCTCTAACATTTAACTTACCGGTTCCGGTCAGCTCCATGGGATAGTAATGATACTCGTCTATTCTCAATTCCCCATCTACCCATGTGTCCGTAGTTGGAAGCATGTCAAAATCTATACGGACAGAGTCATCTGCGCTTACCGTACTTCCGCAAATCATTACGCTTATCAATAAACAACATATCCAGCCCAAGCTCTTTTTCATCTTCTCCAACCCTTCTCTAATCTCTGTCATAATCATTCATAATTTGATCAATATCAGAGGTGTCCATTTCGTCCTTGTCCTGATTCATAGCCGCCTCAAGTGCACGGTCATGTACTGCACGCTTTTGCTCGCTTGTCATCCTATCTTCTTTCCCGCGTATCCAGTAGGAAAGGGTCCACAACGCCCCTGTCCTCGTTTGCTTTGAAAAAAACAGCTCAAAGACCGCAAAAATACCTATAATCCACAAAAAAACTGTGATTACTTTTACAAAAAATACGGAAAACAAACCTATTGCCACAAATGTTCCCAAAAGCGCTAATGCTTGTGTCCGCATAGCCGCTGCTTTCTCTCTTCGGAATCTCAGCAGAGTAATCAGCATATTGATTAGATAGCCCATGAAAAACAGACCGATCATCATTGGCGCGTACGAAGGATCAATAAATTCGCCTCGTGTTATTTTGCCGATAATTTCGTTTCCGCTGAGTGGTTCTCCATTTGTTACTCCTCCCACCAGCGATATTGGCAATAATCCGCCTCCAATAAATCCAAATAGCACAAAATGCCAGTTTAATATATATTTTTTTTGAAACATAAATTCACTCTCCTAATTAGTTGTCATATACTGTCAATGATAATTCATACGGCGTTTCATTATCCCCGTAACCTTTCCAGTCAAACAAATAATATATTTTTGCATCTCCGTACGGTTGATAAACAGATTTTACATCCGACATTGTCTCTATTGATTCATTTTGTGAATCACAGTATTCCCGCCTCACACTCGTGCATTGAATGCCGACAGGTTCCAATTTTTCTCCAAGATGACGATACAATTCATCCGCTGCTTTTTTAGTTTCTTCCACCGCATCTCCCTCTATATCAAAAGCAACTTCAAAATCTTCAAAATCTTCGCTTGCGTAATACCGTTGGCCGCAAAGATATCCATCCAATTCAAGCTTTCCACTAGCATTCATTCCAATGTCTCCATGATAATATCCCACAAAAATACTGATATTCATGTTTGCTAAAATATCTTCATCTTCCACGCCTTCCTGCTCAAAGGAATCCAAGCGAAGATTGTCATCCCACCCCTCGCCATATACATTATGCCCGGAATCCACTACAAAAGTAACCTTATCTCCGTTGTCTGCAAAAAAACATCCCAAATGTTTTATCCCAACATTTTCACCGAAAAACCCTATAGAAAGCGCTCCATCATCTGTAAAAATCACTTCCCCCTTTGAACTGATTTCATAAGTCCATACATCGAACCATTCATTGCTATAATAAAAAACCCACAGCTCCGGCATTTCATCCTTATTTGTATCCAACATGATATGCGTTACAATCCCTGATTCCCCTTCCAGAGAGGTCAGGTTTTCCACCGGAAGTTCTCCCTCTTTTGGCACTAATACCGTATTGTAATATTCTTCCAGTTTTTCTTCCGGTGTTGTTTCCGCAAAACAGATGCTATTCATACCGAAGCAGAGCATCCCTGCAGAAATAATAGCCAGCAGTAATTTCCCTGTCTTTTTCATCACTCTTTTCCCCCGTCTCTTCTGCTCATTACAAGTCTTCTTCACCCGCATAACAAATTGCCCGCAACTCTTTATCAATAAGCTCATACAATAGTTGTTCCTGCCCGGTTTCTATATCTACAGTATACAAATATCGTATGTCATCCTGCTTTCTCATATAATACGGTCTTGTAGCTTCCGGTATATCACACAATTCATACAGCGTTCCGTCATCCTCTACCAATAAATTATTTTCCCCGGTGTCCATATTATATGTCCAAAGGCCTTCTCCACTTTGATACAAAAGTTGATTATCAAACATTACACCGCCCATTTCTTTAAAGTCCGCTAATTCCAGTTCACTTGTTTCTCCGTTAAGGCAGTCAAAGCATCTGAAAGATACACTATCCAACCGTTTTCCATTTTCGTAGGAATAATAGATTTTATTATCCCGCATTCCAATCCAGCTTCCGGGAATGCCGTCCCTGTTTAAAATCTCCTGATCGGTTCCGTCCATATTCATTCGATATAAAGTGTTATCCTGATATTCTCTAAAATAAATAGATTCCTCACAAATATCATAGATGTCAACCCATCCCCACTCAGTATCTGTCAATTCTGAATTGCCATCCACCTTGCCGCAGAATGTGCTATACGCATATTCTATATAAATATAGAGCAAACCATTGTAAAAACAGATATTGCTCAAAGTATCTCCCAGTAAAAACCTACACCCGTCTTGACCATTCAGATTATATTGTGCTATCCAATCCACACGATTTCCAAATTTCACATAAAGATATTGTTCCGTAACAATAATTCCTTCGATATATTCCCCCTCAGCATCAACGATCGTTTGTCTGTCGCTCCCGTCGTAGTTAATCGTATTTACCGTATTTTTTTCATCATCAACATAGTAAAACTTATCCCCCGCATCCACAAACGTATCTAGCTTAAAGAATCCTTCTGTCGTATCCTGGCGCAAGTTTTCCGATATCCAAAGATAGCTTCCATCCGACCGCCAAGCCAGATCCCATTCCTCTTCGCTTGGCGGAGCAAGCTGTTCCTGTGCTCTTACGGTATCAGTACTTTCAAAAATCTTCAAAACCAACATGCCGATTAACAATAGATATACGATCTTTTTCATCTTCTCTTTACCACCCTTCTCCGTCGCTGTTTTGCACCTATATAGGTGCAAAATAATTATATCCCACTTTTAAAATGAAGTCAACAAAATGCTGCACTCAAATAGGTGCATCATATTTTACTTTTTCTGAAATGGGAGATTGATGATATGAATACAGAATATGAAAAACGGCTTGGCGCTCGAATACGTCAGATACGCGAGCAGCGCAATCTAACTCAGGAGCAATTATCTGCCAAGCTTCAATTATGCGGATGCGATATCACCAGAAGCGCTTTAGCAAAGATCGAAGTCGGCCAGCGGCATGTTTACCCTGATGAAATTAAGCTTATCAAAGAAATATTGCGCGTCACTTTCGATGAATTATTTCCGCCCATCTGATTATGCCGAAACGGATCTATCTGTTCGGTTCCTTTGCAAAAGATGCCTATGATGAGGACAATGATTATGACTTTTATGTTGTTGTTCCTGATGATGCTGGGAATAAAATTGAACTGTCCCAGAAAGCATATAAATCCCTCTGCGGGGTACGTAAACGTCCGGTAGACATTGCTGTGGGTTATGAATCGTCTTTTGATGAAAGGGCGAAGGAAAAGGTTGTAAAGCAGGAGGGTGTGCTGTTATACGAAAAATGAAAAAATTTTGAAGGAGTTTGCCAAGATGGATTTTCTTACGGCTAAACATCTGTATGAGCATATGTATCCAAAACCGTTATGTGATAGTAAAAGCCGGATTGTATTTTCATAAATCTCCTTAATAAAAATCCCCACCACGAAGGTGGGGATAAGATGTTCATACCGAATAATTTATAATCGCACCATCGGTAAGCGAAAACATTTAACGCACTGAATAATTTATACCCCGCACCATCAGTAAGCGGCAACATTTTCTGTACTTTTATTATATGCAATATCCCCAAAAAGTACAATAGGAATTTTGTTAAAAATTGGTGAAAAAATTATTGGCGGTTTTAAGCTGTTACATAACACTTGTCATAGCGGCAGGTGTTTTTTCATGTTGTACGGGAGCCAGAGATGGATCTTTTTTTCGTGGGAGAAAGGCAGGTTGTTTCATCCGCATGGAGTGGTCTCTTTTAAGAGGCAGTCAAGTATCAAAGGTTGCTTAGACACCGCCTATAGGCGGCACCGAAAAGTGCCATGATTTTTTTCTTTGACTGGGACATGTAAGGGAGAGAGTGGAAATTAAAATAGAGTAAGCACCTTTGGGTATATACTGCATAACAAAGTGAGACTTCATTCGGGGTCTTGCCTGACTTATAATAAAAGGAAAAGAGAATCACATAGAAATATTTACAGCGGCTCTGCCTGGCCGCTGGGATGATTGGGGCAATACTGGTTAGCTTTGGCTTTATCCTCACACGCAATACTGTAATCCGTATTTTTACAGTTAACCCTGCAGAAATCGAGTATGCCATGGCAAGGTTACGGTACGCTATTCCCTTCCTGTTTTTGATAAGCACTTATGAAGTGGTTGGCTCTGCTTTAAGAGGAATGGGAAGGTCAACGCTTCCGGCAATCGTTATTTATTATTTTTTGCAGCGGAGAAAGCTGTTTGGAAAGGATTCGGAAAGATCAGCTCTGCCAGGATAACCCGGAGTATGGGAGGAAAATATAAGGAGGCATGAGACTATGAAAAAGCACAGGATGCCGGCAATAATGCTGGCGTTGACGTTCATATTGGCAGGGGGTAATTCCAATAAGGCCGTGGGCAGTGCCGGTGAAATACCGGAAACCGGAGTGGAAGAAACCTCTGCTGACACAGAGATAACAGAAAGGGATGAGAAAACCGTGACAACGGCCACGCTTCCAAAAGAACTGGTACAGATACCGGAGGACTATTTTGAAGAATCTGATTATCCGGGCACGCTGGTGGAGCTGGAATACGATACCTATGAATCCATGGCATATGAAGAGCAGAGCCAAATGCTGCATAAGCGAGCAATCGTATATCTGCCTTATGACTATTCAGAGGAAGAAAAGTATAACGTATTCTATCTGATGCACGGAGGCTGGAGCGATGAGACGGTGTATCTTGGAACACCAGATCGTCCTGCTGCATTTAAGAATGTTCTGGACAATGGGATGGCAGATGGAGCGATTCAGCCCATGATCGTAGTGTGTCCTACCTACAATAATACCAGCCCGGATGACAGCGGAGATTACAGTTTGGCAATTCGGCTGACAGAGAATTATCACAGGGAGCTGATGAATGATCTGATACCAGCAGTTGAGGGAACTTACAGCACCTATGCGGAGGATACGACGCCGGAAGGGATTCGGGCTTCAAGAGATCACCGTGCTTTTGCCGGATTTTCCATGGGATCGGTGGCAACCTGGAGAACCTTTCAATATTGTCTGGACTATTTCCGTTATTTTATGCCGTCCAGCGGAAATCTGACATCTGATGGAGAATATATGGCGTCCCTGGTAACGGATTCCGGGCATACATGGAGCGATTTCTTTATCTTTGCAGCATCCGGTACGGATGATTTTGCCTACGCCTCTTTCAAATATCAGATCGAAGCGATGGCCGATGTGAGTGACGGTACCTTTCGCTATGCCGATAATGAAAGAGATGGAAACCTGTATTTTTTGGAGCAGGAGGGCGGCACTCACAGTGGAGAGTACGCAATGGAATATTTCTACAATGGGCTGCTTTGGATATGGCAGTCATAAAAAATAAAAAGCGTACCTGGAAAGGAACGGCACATTTCTGCTGATTCAGAAATTGAGAGGGGGAAAAGAAATGAAGAACATATTATTTCTGACAACAACGCCAACTGTGGGAGGGAATGGGGATGCTTTAATCAGCGCAGCGATGGAGGAAGCAAAGTCCAACGGAGCGGATGTACATATCGTTCATATCAGGGAAAAGCAGATTGGATTTTGCCAGGCCTGTTACGGTTGCGCGAAAACCGGTGTCTGCGTGCAGAAGGACGATTTCATGGACATTCTGCATCTGGCTCACGAAGCGGATGCCATTATTGCGGAAGCCCCGATATATTATAACTGTATGGCGGCACAGATGATGACCGTCATCAACCGGCTGTGCTGTACCTTCGCCTGCAAGACTTACCAGACCGGGCCGAAAAAGCGGGTCGGCATCTTCCTGACCTGCACCGGCTCGGAACCGGAGGAAATGAAGCGCCATGTACGCAATATTCTGACTTTGCCCAGCGTCAGCCGTGCAATTTCAGAATATCGGACGGAAGTATTTACCCAGTGTGTTTCGGATTCGACCTGCCATGACCGGGCAGATTATCTGGAACGGGCAAAAGAAATTTCCTGTTGGGCAGCAGGGGTGTAGATAATCAAAAATAAAAGAATGGAGGAATCACTATGCAGTATGTAACTTTGAACAATGGAATAAAAATGCCAATGGCAGGGATCGGGACCTTCCAGCTCAGCCCGGATGAAGCGGAGGCTTCCGTAACCAGTGCTCTGCAATGCGGTTATCGACTGATCGACACGGCAAATGCCTATGTGAATGAAAAAGCGGTTGGCCGCGCAATCAAGAAATCCGGCGTTGACCGCAAAGAGATTTTTCTGGAAACGAAGCTGTGGCCGTCCTTCTATGAACAGGCGGATGCAGTGGAAAAGACGCTGGAGCGTCTGGATACTGATTACATTGATCTGCTGTTGATCCACCAGCCGGCCGGTAATTATGTGGCTGGGTATAAGATGATGGAGAAAGCCTGCAAGGAAGGCAAAGTCCGGGCAATCGGTTTGTCCAATTTCACAGCCGCTCAGATTCAGGAGATCTTAGATATTTGCGAAGTGAGGCCTGCTATTTTGCAGACGGAGGTGCATCCTTATTCTCAGGAGCAGGAACTGAAAAAATTTCTGGAAAAAGAAAATATGGTCATTCAGGCGTGGTATCCCCTGGGGCATGGAGATAAGGCGTTGATGGAGGAACCGGTATTCTCCAGACTGGCCAGGAAATATGGAAAGAGCAACGCGCAGATCATTCTGCGCTGGCACATTCAGGCCGGAAATGTGGTCATTCCGGGGTCAAAGAATCCGGATCATATCCGTGCGAATTTCGATCTGTTTGATTTCAGCCTGGATGATGCGGAGATGGCGGAAATCGCAGCGCTGAACAAAAATAAGCGCTACTATAAAAATTCCTGGCTCAAGCTGCAGGCTTATGCCAGAATGCGCCCGCCGGTAGACGAGCAGAAATAAAAGCAGGATGCCTGAAAAACCAGATATTGCCCGCTGCCCGGTTCTTGTAACTTTGGACGGCGGGTATTTTATATAAAATTCTGAAACTCTCCCACGGACATTTGATGAAGTAACCGCCTGCTCATACAGTATGCATATAGATTATACTATATTGCCGTTTCGGTATTGTACTTTTTTTTCTTCCCGTTTTACAATAAATATGAAAACAAGGAGCAAATTTCTGTGAGACAGTGGAAGTAATACCTGCAGCGGGGCTTTGATTTACGGAGAATATCAGAAAAAATGGGGGAAATGGAAATGAAGCTGGCGATTGTTGAGGATGAAAAAGTATATGTGGACAAGCTGAGAGAATACCTGAATAAATATCAAAGGGAGTCCGCTGTTGAAGTGCGATCGGTCTGGTTTAGCGACGGCAGTGAGATAGCAGAGGATTACTCCGGTGACTATGATATTATTCTGATGGATATCCAGATGAAATTTATGGATGGAATATCTGCAGCCAGAAAGATCAGAGAAATGGACCAGGAAGTGATCATCATATTCATTACCAATATGACAAACTATGCGATCCGGGGCTATGAAGTAGATGCGATGGACTATATTGTAAAACCGGTGGAATATTTTGCTTTTTCCCATAAGCTTGACAGAGCGGTAAAAAGAATCCGGAAAAAAGAGAAGCATTATATATCCATACCGATGGAAAATGGCGTGCGGAAAATGGACATCGCGGGGATCTATTACATTGAGAGCCATGGACATATGCTGCAGTACAAGACCGATGAAGGTGCATGGGAGTGCAGGGGAACGCTGCAGCAGATGGAAAGCCTGCTGATGCCATATGGTTTTTTCAGAAACAGTAAAAGCTATCTTGTGAATATACAGCATGTAGATGCGATCCGGGAAAACGAATGTATGGTGCAGGGAGAACGGCTTCCTGTCGGCAGGGCAAAGAAGAAGGAATTTATGCAGAAAATGCTATGCTATATGAGCGGGGAAATGTGATGATGGCGGCTGTCTATGCGGATATTCCAAGAATCCATACGGCATTGGCAGAATGGGCTGCCTGTATGGTCTATGTGCTGATCCTGGAGAAACGATTTTCAAAAAAACAGACGATTTTACTCAGTATGGGAGCATTGCTGTGCCAGATACTGGTGCTTGCGGCAACGGATGACGTACCTCTGATGTTCTGGATTCCCTGTATGCTTATAGCGGCCGGAGCTATGTATTTATTTTTATACTGCTGCTGCAGGATCACAATGTTTCAGGCAGCATATTGCTGTACAGCAGCTTTTATCATTGCGGAGTTTGAAGCATCCCTGGAGTGGCAGCTTTTCGCTTATCTGGACCTGGCAGGTGTCGGATTTTTGGGAATGGGAAGCTGTATCCTGATACTTACCTATAGTGTGGTTTTTACTGCAGCGGTTCGATTAGAACAAGGGATATTAAAAAAAGAATACCTGGAGCATCTGTCGAAATGGGAACTGATTTCTACGGTTGCGCTTGTGGTACTGACCTTTGCGGCCAGCAATGTCCGTTTCCTTCTGTCAGATGCAGAGGCCGATGTTTCAGTGTGTCTTGACATTTTAAAGATGCGTACTCTGATCGATTTTTCCGGGCTGGCTGTTCTGTATGCGTTTCAAAGCAGGGTCAGTGAATATTTGTCAGAAAAAGAAATAGAAGCTATCCGAACCATGCTGAAAAGCCAGTATGACCAATATCGGAGCTATCAGGAGAGCATCGAATTGCTCCGTATTCAAAGACATGATCTGAAGCATCACATTGCAGTCCTCAGAGCTGAAACAAATGCAGAAAAACGTGAGGAATGGCTGGACCGGCTGGAGGAAGAGCTGAATGCAAGTGAGATCGCAGCGCCTACCGGAAACAGGGTGCTGGATATTATGCTGACAGTGAAGCAGGGAGTGATAAAAAAGAACGGGATTCATTTTACCTGGGTGGCAGACGGTACGCTGCTTGATTTTATGCACGTGACGGATATCTGCACAATTTTGGGAAATGCCCTGGATAACGCGATAGAAAACGTTGTTATTCTGGATGATCCGAAAAAACGTCTGATACATTTATCCATATCTTTGAAAAAGGATTTTGTTTTTATCCAGATGCGTAATTACTGTGAACGGGAGCCTGACTGGGATGGGAAAGGAAGCATCCGCACCACAAAAGCGGATAAAGAAAATCACGGTTATGGGATCAGGAGCATTCGATATACAGTAGAAAAGTATGGAGGGAGTACCCAGGTCAGCTGGAAGGATGAATGGTTTGAACTGGGGCTGCTGATTCCCAGACCTGCAGGTTGGGACAAATAGCTGCATGTTGTGCCAAAAACGAGCACCGTAAAATAATTATGATACAATGATAATACAAAGAAATGAAACGGCCGTACATTTAGAAAATTGAGAAAAGGGAGAAGAAAAAATGCTGGAATTAAACTGGAGTGATGTGATAAGCACACTCACACAGATCAGGGGATACCTGATCGCGATAGGCGCTATTATTGCTGTGGCAGTCATTGTAATGATTGCCTGCCTGAAGCTCGCCGCACATAAGAAATATGTGATACGTACCCAGGCATTCGTTGCCATGATCGTGGGAATTGCCATTGTTGCAAACTTAATCTGCACCGGCCCGATGTACACAATTCTGTCACTGGCATCCGGTACGGGCACGCTTACGGAGGAAAGCATTGCAGGGGCAGAGGAGCTGGCACAGCAGATCGCGGAAGAAGGAATCGTTCTGCTGCAGAATGATGACCAGACGCTTCCGCTGGCAGATAATAAAAACATTAATGTGTTCGGATGGGCATCTACAGCGCCCTGCTACGGCGGAACCGGTTCCGGAGCACTCAATGACAGCTACCACATTGTAGACCTGCTGGAGGGTCTTTCCAACGCAGGATTTAACACGAACACCGAGCTTTCTGATTTTTACAGGGCATATGCGCAGAGCAGACCGGAAATCGGCATGTTTGCGCAGGACTGGACACTTCCGGAGCCGCCGGCAGAAACCTACTCAGATGAGATGATGGAAAATGCCAGAGAGTTCTCTGAAAATGCAATGATCGTTCTCACGCGTGCAGGCGGAGAGCAGACAGACCTGCCGAGAACGCTGACAGGAGTTACATACAACAACAATTCGGAAGATTATGAAGATTTCCCGGAAGGCACGCATTATCTGGAGCCAAGCCAGAGCGAGCGCAACATGATCGATCTTGTATGCAGGAATTTTGATAACGTTATTCTGGTATACAACGGCGCCAATACAATGGAGCTGCAGATCGCGGATGAATATGAGCAGATCAAGAGTGTGCTCTGGGTTCCCGGAACCGGTCAGAACGGTTTTAACGCTCTGGGAGAAATTCTTTCCGGCGAGGTGAATCCATCTGCAAAGACAGCCGATACGTTTGTAAGGGATCTGACAGCGACTCCGAACTGGAACAATTTTGGAGATTATGAGTATGACAATATGGATGAATTCGTCATTTCCGAAAGTGATCCGTATGTTCCGGGAGCATTACCACATTTTGTAAATTATACAGATGGGATCTACGTTGGATATAAGTTCTATGAAACAGCGGCGGAGGAAGGGCTGATCGATTACGAAGAGCTTGTTCAGTACCCGTTCGGCTATGGCCTGAGCTATACAGACTTTACGAAGGAAATGGGCGAGATGGTTACGGGTGAGGACGGAACGATCAGTTTTGATGTGACCGTTACCAACACAGGAGATGTGGCAGGCAAGGATGTGGTGGAGGTTTACTATAATCCGCCCTATACCAACGGAGGAATCGAAAAAGCATCTGCAAACCTGATCGCATACGATAAGACGGATATGCTGGAGCCGGGCGCTTCCCAGACATTGAGCATTTCAATATCCGCGGAGGATATGGCATCCTATGATGACGAGGAGAACGGCTGCTACGTACTGGAAGAGGGCGAATATGTGATTTCCATCAATTCGGATTCCCACACGGTCATCGACTCCCAGACATATGAAGTGGAGAGCACGATTGTTTACGATGAAAACAATGCAAGAAGCACCGACCTGGTGGCAGCGCAGAACCAGTTTGACTTTGCAAAAGGCGAGCTGACCTACCTGTCAAGGGAAAACGGATTTGAAAACTATGAAGAAGCAGTGGCTGCGCCGGCAACCTACAGTATGCCGGAGGCGGACAAAGCCGGATTTGTAAACAATTCCAATTTTGAACCGGAGGAGGACCCGGATGCCCAGATGCCGACGACCGGGGCAAAAAATAATATTTCGATCCTGGATCTCAGGGGAGCGGATTACGATGATGAGAAATGGGAAATGCTCCTTGATAATCTGACCATTGACGAAATGGTGGAAATGATCGCCCTGGGCGGTTATCAGACAGCTCCGGCAAAAAGTATCGACAAGATCGCAACCACGGACTGTGACGGTCCGGCGGCGCTGAATAATAACTTTACCGGCGTTGGCTCTATCGGATTCCCGGCAGGGGTGATGCTTGCAAACTGCTGGAACGAAGACCTGGCGTACGCCTTTGGTGAAAATATCGGCCTGATGGCAGACGATATGAATGTATCCGGCTGGTATGCACCGGCGATGAATATTCACCGCTCCGCTTTTGCAGGACGTAACTTTGAGTATTATTCCGAAGATGCCCTCCTTTCCGGAAAATGTGCGGTAAATGCCGTATCCGGGGCATGGAGCCAGGGCGTATATGCTTACATCAAGCATTTTGCGCTGAATGACCAGGAGACAAACCGTTGGGAAATGCTCTGTGTGTGGGCTGATGAACAGGCTATCCGTGAGATTTATCTGAAGCCGTTTGAGATGTGCGTAAAGGATGGAGATGCGACAGCAGTCATGTCCTCCTACAACTACATTGGCAACCAGTGGGCAGGCGCATGCAGTCCGTTGCTGATCAATGTACTCAGAAACGAATGGGGCTTCAGGGGTTCGGTACTGACGGACTACTTTGCAGACTTCGGCTATATGGATGCAGAGCGCGCGATTTATAACGGCGGTTCCACCTGCCTGATTAACAGGGATGTAAATACAAACTACATCAAAAATACCGATAATCCGACGACCGTTCAGCATATGAGAGAAGCGTGCCACGATGTCCTTTATACGGCTGTCAACAGCAGAGGATTTGAGGAAGAAAATCTGTCCGCAGGTCTGATGACATGGCAGATCATAATGATCGCAGCGGATGTTGTGATCGCAGTCCTTCTGCTTGCATTTGAGTTCTTTATTGTGCGCAAAGGTTATCAGAAGCGGAAAAAGAACGCTGTAAAAATTGAAACGGTAAAAGAAGAATAACAAAGATCATGTAAGAGGGGCTGAGGGCTGTCTGGTCCGCAGCTCCTCATCTTATACAGGGAGCGTAATTTTATGAAACATAAAGATATCATTGATAAGATGACAATAGAAGAAAAAGCGGCGCTTCTGAGCGGTAAAGGAGAATGGCAGACATGGGATTTTGAACGGCTGGGAATCCCATCCATTTTCTGCTCCGACGGACCGCACGGAATCCGCAAGCAGGCAGGAGCAGGTGATCATCTGGGGCTGAATCCGTCGCTGCCGGCGACCTGTTTTCCTACGGCAGCGACTATGGCAAACAGCTGGGATCCTGTCCTGGGAGAAGAGATCGGCAGGGCGCTTGGAGAGGAAGCGGCGGTGCAGGGTGTGGATATCGTTCTGGGACCGGGACTGAATATCAAAAGAAGTCCTCTGTGCGGAAGAAACTTTGAGTATTTTTCAGAGGATCCCTATCTTGCAGGAAAGATGGCGGCGGGCTATGTGCGCGGGATCCAGAGCAGCGGACGGTATGCCTGCCCGAAACACTTTGCGGTAAACAGCCAGGAGCTTCGCAGGATGGCGATGAACGCGGTAGTGGATGAAAGGACCCTCAGGGAGATCTATCTGACAGGGTTTGAAATTGTTGTAAAAGAGGGCAAAGCAAAGGCGCTTATGACCAGCTACAATCAGGTAAACGGTACATATGCGAATGAAAATACACATTTACTCAAAGAGATACTGAGAGAGGAATGGGGATACAACGGCATCGTGATCACGGACTGGGGCGGCTCCAACGACCATATCAGGGGCGTGGCAGCAGGTTCGGATCTGGAAATGCCTACGCCGGGCATGGATTCTGCGCGGCAGCTTGTGAAAGCAATGCAGGATGGAAAGCTTTCCGAAGAGGCGGCAGACGCCTGCGTGGACCGGATGCTGGAAGCAGTGACGGCGCTGACAAAACACGCTGACGGAGGGTCAAAGCCGGAGGATTTTGACAAAGAAGCCCATCATGCACTGGCAAAGAAAGCGGCGGCGGAGAGCGCGGTGCTTCTGAAAAACGAGGAGAAGATCCTTCCGCTGAAGACGGGAACTCATGTGGCGCTGATCGGAGATTTTGCATTTGATCCAAGATACCAGGGAGCCGGCTCTTCCATGGTGAATACAATAAAACTGGATAAGATGTCAGAACGGATCGGAGAATACGACCTGACGGTTGTCGGGATGGCAAGGGGGTATAAACGGGACGGCACGGCAGATGCAGTGATGGAAAAAGAAGCGGTGGATCTTGCGCGGTCCGCAGACGTAGTGCTGTACTGCTTTGGGCTGGATGAAATGAGTGAATCCGAGGGGATTGACCGTACCCATATGAGGATCCCGCAAAACCAGATCACGCTCCTGGAGTCCATTGCACGGGTAAATGAAAATATCGTTGGTATTTTAAGTGCCGGTGCCGCCGTGGAAATGCCCTGGCATGTCAGTTTAAAAGCACTGCTTCACGGATATCTGTACGGACAGGCAGGGGCAGGCGCTATGCTGGATATCATTACCGGAAAGGTAAATCCGTCCGGCAGGCTGAATGAGACGTATCCCATCAGCTATGAGGACACCCCGGCGTTTAAATATTTCCCGAGTGAGGAAAGAAACTCCGAATATCGGGAAGCGCTGTATGTGGGATATCGTTACTATGACACGGCGGGGATGCCGGTGCTGTATCCTTTCGGGTTCGGGCTGTCCTATACAGAATTTAAATACAGAGATCTGACGATAGACCGGGATGGTGCAGAATTTACCCTGCAGAATGCTGGAAAACAGGATGGCGCAGAAGTAGTGCAGCTATATGTTGCCATGAAGGAGGGCAGAGTATTCCGTCCTGCGAAAGAACTGAAAGGATTTCAGAAGATATATCTAAAAGCAGGAGAAAGCAGAAGGGTACGTATTCCCTTTGATGATAAAACCTTCCGCTATTGGAATGTCCGCACAAACTGCTGGGAAGTTGAGGGCGGCATATATACGATTATGATCGGCGCGAACTGTCAGGATATCCGGCTCAGCGCAGAAACAAAGGTGGCGGGAACAACGGAAACCTATCCTTACTATACGAACCGGATGCCTTCTTATTATTCCGGTTATATCAGCCAGGTAGAAGATAAGGAGTTTGAAGAACTCTTAGGATATCCGATCCCGAGCGGGAAGTGGAGCGGAGATCTGACCGTGAATGATGCTATCTGCCAGATGTATTATGCGAAGAGTCCGATTGCGCGGTTTGCCTATCATAAGCTGACAAACATGAAAAAGAAAAGTGAGGATGCGGGAAAACCGGATCTGAATATTCTCTTCATTTATAACATGCCGTTCCGCGCCATTGCGAAGATGACCGGCGGCATGGTAAGCATGGAGATGGCAGAGGGAATTGTGACTATGGTAAACGGACATTTCTTCCGGGGTTTGGGGCGTACGATTTCAGGCTTCTTCCGGAATAAGAGGCAGAACCGGAAGTATTTAAAGCAGATCACCGGGAAGTAAAGCTATTTTAGGAGGGAAAATTTGTATGGCAGATGTAAATACAGAAACAGGAAATACAGGCTGGGCGAAAGTATGGGGCGGCTTTGAAAAGAATCATCCGAAGCTGGCGAAATGGCTCTATCAGATTTTTTACTTTTTTGTGTTCAGCATGGGTGTAACGATTATACAGTATCTTTTCTTTACGTTCCTTCCGGGAATTCTTGGAGAAGGGCTGGCAGGAACGGAATTCATGTGGCCGCAGGTACATATGAGTTTATTTGGCGTAGAGTTTACCTGGAGCCTTCTGGGTTATAATGTCCTCTATGATGCGGCGGGAGAGGTTGTCATTGGCGGAGGCCTGGGATACTTTATCAGCTATGAAGTTGGTTCTTTTGTAGCGCAGTGCATTAATTTTCCATTGCAGAGGAACATCACGTTCAAGAGTCATGGAAATCCTGTTTATCAGGCGATGTGGTACCTGATCGCATGGATCGTGATCTCCCTGATCTGCAATGGCTTCAATAATCTGTGGATGCCGATTGCAGCGGCATATGTGGCGCCGGCAATTTATAATATCCTTGTGACATTCATCACGGGCGGCGTATCCATGATCATCTTCTTCTTCGTATTTAAGATTATTTTCCCGGAAGGGGAAGCAAAGAAATAAGAGAAGGAAAGAATTAAGCATAAAAACAATCCGCATTGATGAGGAGGCAGAAAATGAAAAGAGAACCGAAGAAGAAACGGAGAAAAAAATATATATTGGTGATCCTGTTGATTCTGGCAGTTATTCTGGTGGCTGCATTTTTGATGATCCGTAACTTTTTTCATCGCCCGCAGATCGCACCTGCAACACCCTCTGACAGTGCGGTGGTGGAAACGGCAAAGGGAAGGATAAGGGGGAGCGAGGAGAACGGAATATATCAGTATCTGGGTGTACCCTATGCGCAGGCGGAGGAGCGGTTTGTACCGGCAGTGGAAGTACAGGAATGGGAAGGCATTCTGGATGCATCGGAGGTAGGACCGATGTCGCCTCAGAGCTCCATGCTCGGCATGTCTGGCGGCGGGCAGGAAGGAACGGATAATAACTGCCAGAACCTGAATATCTGGACGCCGGGAACAAACGATGGAGAAAAACGTGCGGTGATGGTATGGCTCCACGGCGGAGGTTTTTCTACCGGATCTGCCAACGATGCGGATTATAACGGAGCAGATTTAAGCAGGAGCGGCGATGTGGTGGTCGTTTCCATCAATCATCGCCTGGGAGTATCTGGTTTTCTGGATCTCTCTGCATATGGAGAGAAATACGAATATTCTGCAAATGTCGGTCTGACGGATATTGTCAGTGCGCTGCAGTGGATACAGGAGAATATCGAATCTTTTGGAGGAGATCCCGACAACGTGACATTGTTCGGGCAGTCCGGCGGCGGAGCGAAGGTTCTCGCCCTGATGACCACTCCTTATGCAAAGGGATTGTTTCGGAGGGGAATCGTCCAGAGCGGCGCAACGGAGACTATGGGAGTAACCTTTACCAGTCAGGAGGCAAGCACAAGCCTGACGGAACGGATCCTGGAACGGTTGGGGATCACGGCGGATCATATCGAGGATATCCAGAATGTGTCCCTGGAAGATCTGGAAAAGGCGTCTGAGGAGGCACTGCAGGAAACGGCAGAAGAGTATCGGATTCCGGCTCCACTATCGGACGGGTATGCGATGGAATGGGGCCCGGTCGTTGATGGGGATTATATGCCGACCGATCCTGTGACGGAAGATTCTTTTGCGGAGAACGGGAAGGGAATCGATCTGCTGATCGGCAGTAATCTCAACGAATGGACGATGCTGATGGGAGGAGATCAGGGGGAACTGACGGAAGAGGAAACGGCAGCTTTTGCAGCGGCATACCCGAATGAGGATGTGGGAAAAGCGAATAAAGTGGACACCCTGATCCGGCTTCCCATGCTGAAGATCATGTCTCACAAAGCGGATCAGAATGATGGGAATGTGTATGCGTATGTATTTACCTGGGACGAATCCCGGATGGGTGCTTACCATGGGGCGGAAATTCCGTTTGTGTTCGCCCATGAGCAGAATGGAGAAACAGCACAGAAACTGATGGAGCAGGTAAGTCAGGCATGGATCAGTTTCGCAAAAAGCGGCGTGCCTTCTGCGGAGGGACTGCCTGTATGGGAAGCCTACGATAAGGGTGCGACGATGATCCTGGATGCAGAGTCCAGTCTTGCGTATGGACATGACCGGGAGCTGATGAAGCTGCTGGAACCGGATATGTCAGCACAGTTTTAGAAAAGATATTTGCACAAATAACTGCGATTTTCATTTTGAATCCCTCCTGATATGTTGGATAATTGTTTATTTATTTTAGCTGCCCCTCGGAGCGGCCGTTCTCCGTGAGCTTTGTCTATAGTATACGCAGGCAAATTTCAACTGTAAAGTAAGCACAATATTGTGCCGTAGTTACCCAGAGAGAACTATGTTACTGTGGGGCTGTTTTTAAAAATGGAATATAGTAACCGGTGGAGATCCTCCAAAATCTGTTAAGGTTCGGAACGTATACTGAAATAAGCCTGCCGCAATCCCACCGATTTTAGGCAGTGTGTTAAGGTAGCCAAAAGCAGAGGTTTGTGCTATACTTGCGTTATGGGAACATGGAAATTTTAGGAATGGAAATATCAGCATGGATTTTGATGACGGGAAAATATGCAAGAGCTGCTTTAGGAGGTGTGGGTGTAGAAAGAGATGGCATCGGAGAGAACGAAAGAATTATATAAGGTTTTATTGAGCAAAGGCTATCCGAAGGAATTTTGTGCGGAGATTGCGTACAAATATATGAATACGGATTATGCCGCTACCCGGATGTTGGGCTATCTGTACCGGGTGTCAGACCCGAAGCTGGAGGATCTGGCGGATGAAATGGTGGCGATATTAAGCGACAGAGACCGGATCATCCAGAAGAAAGAGGCGGAGCACGCACAGGCAGCGATCAGCGAAATGTACAGGAATGGACTATAGAGAAATACAGAAAGAGAGGAGGTCTGCGATATGAAATATAATTTCTGGGGCTGGGAGCAGGCGGATGCTCCGGCGATCACAGAGCAATATAAAGGAATACATACGCCGATTGATTTGTATGACGCGCTTTCAAAAATCTGGTGTGAGGATACCTGTGCGCCGCGGATGCGGAAGAACTGGACGCCGGAAAACAAAACGCTGGGGCAGTGCTCTATCACGGCATTTCTGGCGCAGGATATTTTCGGAGGAAAGGTGTATGGCGTCCCGCGTCCGGATGGCAATTATCACTGCTACAATGTGATCGGGGACTGCCGGTTTGATCTCACGAGCGAACAATTCGGGGATGAGGTGTTGTCGTATGAGGATAATCCGGAACAATTTCGCGAGATTCATTTTGCAAAAGAAGAGAAGCGGCTGAGATATGAATATCTGAAGAGAAAACTGGGTGAGATAAATTGTGGGTAACGTGACGGCGATCACGCTGGAGGGCAAAAAGGCAAAGAAAAAAAGCAGGTCATCATCAGAGGGAAGGTACTAGAATTTGTACACCGATTCTAGTACCTTTCCACTTTTTTTCTCCGGCGATTTTTATTTATACTAGAGGTACATAGAATACATAAAAATCCAGAGAAAGGGAGAAGAGATGAAAAGAAAAGAGTGGTTAAGAAGGCCTTCGGCAGCAGGTCTGGCAGCGATCGTGGCAGTGGGTACAAGTGCGTGCCAGCAGACGAAGAAGGAAACCGGGGCGCCGACGGAAGCAGTGACGGAGGCGGCGGCAACCGATGCAGCGCAGACGGAAACCGAAGCCAGGGAAACGGAAACCGCGGCGGAAACGGAGACGGCAGCCGAAGCGGTGGCAGCGGCGGAAGAGACGGCAAACGAAGCAGAGGCGGCGGAAGAGACAGCATCCGAAGCGGCAGAAGAAGCGAAAACTGACGCGGACGGCGCTGCAGCGAGCCGCTACCAGGTAACGGAAGAAAACCAGAACAAGGAGCTGGTGATGAACGACCAGCCGGAATCCTCCTACTGGTTCCCGGAGCAGCTTCTTGAGTGGAATGCAGAAGAGGACGAGGATCTGGAGTATAATGTCAGCACGGTTCCGCTGGCAAAGCGTGTGGATAAGGAAAATCTGACTCCGGTAAACAGCACGCAGAACACGGACACGAAGGTGATGGCGATCTCCATCATGAACTCCAGCACGAGCGGAAATGCGCCCCACGGTCTCAATTCGGCTAACTGCAACATCTTTACTTACTGGCAGTATGTGGATGAACTGGTATACTGGGGTGGCTCTTCGGGCGAAGGTCTGATCGTTCCGCCAAGCCCGGATGTGACAGATTTAGGACACAAGAACGGTGTTCCGGTAATTGGTACTGTATTCTTCCCGCAGGGCGTTGCAGGCGGCAGGATGGAGTGGCTGAACACTTTCCTTGCGCAGGCTGAGGATGGAAGCTTCCCGATGGCGGACAAGCTGATCGAGGTGGCGCAGACCTATGGCTTTGACGGCTGGTTCATCAACCAGGAGACGGAGGGCACCGAGGAGGAGCCGCTGACGAAGGAGCATGCGGATGCGATGCAGCTCTTTATAAAATACTTTAAGGAAAAAGCGCCGGAGCTTCGTCTGGTTTACTACGATTCCATGACGGTCGACGGCGAGATGGACTGGCAGAATGCGCTGACCGACGCAAACGCAGCATACCTTGTGGACGGGGAGGGCAATGCGGTTGCAGACGAAATGTTCTTAAACTTCTGGTGGACAGATGAGGAACTGGCGGATGAAAAGCTGCTGGAGGCATCTGCAGAAAAGGCAGCAGAGCTTGCTATCGATCCGTATGATCTTTATGCGGGCATTGACGTGCAGGCAAACGGCTACAACACACCGATCCGCTGGGATCTGTTTGCAGACGGGGACGGAGCTTCTCATACCTCCCTCGGCATTTACTGTCCGAGCTGGGCGTACTTCTCCGCCTCCACGCTGGATGATTTCCACAAGAACGAAAATACCTTCTGGGTAAACAGCAAGCGCGATCCGTCTGTGGATGTGGAATATACCTCTGCGGATCAGTGGCACGGTGTTGCGACATACGTAGTTGAAAAATCGGCGATCACGGAGCTTCCGTTTATCACGAACTTCAACACAGGCAGCGGCTACAGCTTCTACAAAGAGGGCGAGCAGATTTCCACGCTTGACTGGAACAACCGCAGCATCGGCGATATTCTGCCGACCTACCGCTGGATGATCGACCAGGAAGAAAATAATCTGACTGCAGCATTCGACGTTGGAAATGCATGGTACGGCGGCACTTCTCTGAAGCTGTACGGCAAGACGGCGGCGGGCGCGTCCTCTGTGATCCACATGTACAGCGCAGATCTGCCGGTTGAGGAAGCAACGGTATTTACAACGACCGTAAAGGCAGATGCTGAGACGGATCTGAATGCGATCCTCACCTTTGACGACGGGACCACAGAGATCGTAAACGCCGATGCAAAGGCAGGCGAGGGCTGGACGACCATCGGCTTTGATATCTCCGAATATGCAGGAAAGAAAATCCGTGAGATCTCTTATGAGATTATCCCGGCGACGGAAAACAGCTTTTACCAGATCAATTTTGGAAACATTACGATCACAAACGAGACGGAGAAGGAAAACGCAGAGATCAGCAATCTTACGGTGGACGGTACGGAGTTTGACGAGGACGGTATGTACGCGGGCGTCCGCCTTTCCTGGGAGAGCACGCTGGAGGATTCCTGTTATGAGGTATATCGTGTGAACGATGACAAGACAATTTCTCTGCTCGGCGTATCGAACACGACCTGCTTCTATGTAAATACCCTTCCGCGCACGGGAGAAACAAACAAATCAGACTTTATGGTAATTCCGGTAAACGAGCTGCTCGCGGAGGGCGAGGGTGTGACCGTATCTATGGACTGGCCGGACAACAGTCTGCCGAAAGCAGCGCTGACCGCATCACAGACGCTTGTCGGACCGGGCAGCAAGGTAACCTTTACCAGTGCGTGCTCCCAGAACACGGAGAACGTTTCCTGGTTGATGCCGGGCGCAAGCGAAGAGACGGCAGAGGGCGAGAGTGTAAGCGTTACTTATGAGAACGAGGGCGTTTATGACGTAACGGTAACGGCAAAGAATTCCTCCGGCGAGGCGGAGCAGACCTATAACGGACTGATCGTTGTTTCCTCTGCGGTGGAAAAGGACGGCGCGCTGACACTGCTGTCCCAAGGCAGGGAAGTGGAAGCGACGGCTTATGTAAACGATAACGAGGCGCCGCCTTTCGCAGTGGACGGCGACGTGACAAAGAAATGGTGCGCAACCGGCACACCGCCTCATGAGATCACGATTGATCTCGGTGAGGAAGCGGCAGTCAGCCAGGTGAAGATTTCCCACGCGGAGGCAGGCGGCGAGGGCGCTGACATGAACACGAAGGCATACACCATTCTGGTAAGCAGCGACGGACTTTCCTTCACACCGGTGGCATCCGTCACAAAGAACACCAGCGGCGAAACGCTTGATACCTTCGCGCCGGTAAATGCAAGATATGTGAAGCTGTCGGTAGTGAAGCCGACGCAGGGGTCCGACACGGCGGCGCGTATTTACGAAATCGAAGTGTACGGCACAGAAACAGCGCTTGACGCGGAGGCGGAGACCGTGTCATGATAACAAGGGGCTGATCCCCGCATAAATGTGAAAAAGGACGGAGGGCCTGAACATGGCAGCAGAATTAAAGAACAGACAGATTCCGGAGTCGATCTGTCGCATACTGGATACCGTAAAGGAAGTATTTGCGCAGGAGCCGCAGGTATATGAGACATTTAAAAACTGCTACACAAATACCTTAAATACTGCCGTTCATCATATGGAGGACAATACGGTTTACATTGTCACGGGCGACATCCCGGCTATGTGGCTGCGAGACTCGGCGGCCTCCCTCCGTCCCTATCTGATTCCGGCAAAAGAGGACAAAAAGATCGCCGATATCCTGGTGGGCGCGGCGCAGCGCCAGGCAGAGTATATCTGCATTGATCCTTATGCGAACGCCTTCAACGCGGAGGCGAACGGAAACTGCTGGGAGAAGGACGAAACGGAAATGAACGACTGGCTGTGGGAGCGGAAGTACGAGATCGACTCGCTCTGCTATCCGATCCAGTTTGCGTATCTTATCTGGAAAAACACCGGCAGAACCGATCAGTTCACCCGTGCCTTTGCGGAAGCGGCGTGGAAGATTCTCACGGTGTTCCGGGTAGAGCAGTACCACGAGGAAAAATCGACCTACCGGTTTACAAGAAAAAATACCTACTACACGGACACTCTTTCCAGAGACGGCAGGGGGCCGCTGGTAAAACAGGGAATTGGAATGACCTGGTCGGGCTTCCGTCCGAGCGACGACGCCTGCACCTACGGCTATCTGATCCCGTCCAATATGTTTGCGGTCGTGGCGCTCGGCTATCTGGAGGAGATTGCCCGCGAGGTGCTGAAGCTCCCGGAGATGGCGCGGGAGGCGGCAGTGCTGAAGGAAGAAATTTACGAGGGCATTGAAAAATACGGCATCACCCGTAGGGAGGGCTTCGGCGAGGTGTATGCATACGAGGCGGACGGCTTTGGCGAATTTAATCTGATGGATGACGCCAACGTGCCAAGCCTTTTATCCATGGATTATATCGGATATAAAGGACGCAGCCGCGAGGTGGCGGAGAATACGAGAAAACTGATTTTAAGTGAGACAAATCCTTTCTACTACAAAGGAGAGAAGGCAGCGGGGATCGGAAGTCCCCACACGCCGGCCGGATATATCTGGCATATTGCATTATGTATGCAGGGGCTTACCGCACAGACGGCGGAGGAAAAACGGCGGATGATCATGCTGGCAGTCTCCACGGACGGCAGCAAAAAACTGATGCACGAGGGCTTCTGCGCAGACGACGACACACAGTATACAAGGGAATGGTTTGCCTGGGCAAATGCAATGTTCAGCGAACTTGTGATGGATTATTGCGGATATAAGATAGAAAAAGAAACGCATGTATCATGCGGTATGACAGAATAAGGAGGCAGCTATGTTTTTAACAGACAGAAAACTGGAAAGGCGGATTACGGAATTGCAGGAATATCGCTACCGCGACATTATCCGTCTGGAAGAATTTGCAGTAAAGGAAGACACCGAGGGCGTGGTAAACCCGGCGCTTCCGACATCCTTTGAGGGGTGGGATACCCTGCGCACAGGAGATACCTGGAAGGGACGCGATCGTTTCCTGTGGATGCATAAGGAAATCCCGGTTCCGGCAGAGTGGAAGGGCAGAAAGATTGTCGGAATTTTTGACTTTGGAAATACCGGTGCGGGAAACAACTCCGGCTTTGAATCCATGCTGTACTTAAACGGCAGCATGTATCAGGGCGTGGATGTAAACCATAAAGAAGCATTTTTTGAGAACACAAACTGCGGAAAGGTGCTGGATGTCACTTTCCGCCTCTGGTCCGGTCTGGAGGGCGGCGGCGTGCCGACCGAGCAGGAGCACCGCATTGCGCGCGCAGATCTGGCGTGGCTGGACGAGCAGGTGGACGACTTCTATTACATGGCGCAGATGGTATGGGAGACGCTTGGACAGTTAAATGAGTTTGACCCGATCCAGCACGACCTGCGCAGAGCGCTCGACGAGGCGTGCCACTGCATCGACTGGTCTTATCCGGGGAGCGATGCATTCTACGAGAGCGTTCACGAGGCGGATGTTCTCTTAAACGAAGCAATCGATGGCATGAACAAAAACAGCTCCGTGAACGTGAGCTGCGTGGGACACACGCACATCGACATGGCGTGGCTGTGGCGTCTGAAGCACACCAGAGAAAAAGGCTCACGCTCCTTCTCAACGGTACTTCGCCTGATGAAGCAGTACCCGGAATACATTTTCCTGCAGACACAGCCGCAGATCTATGAATATATGAAGGAAGATTTTCCGGAGATTTACGCGCAGATCAAGGAGCGCGTGGCGGAAGGACGCTGGGAAGCGGACGGCGCAATGTGGGTGGAGGCGGACTGCAACCTCACCAGCGGCGAGTCGCTCACCAGACAGATTCTGCTCGGAAGTAAATTTATCAAGGATGAATTTGGTAAAGAGGTGGAATACCTCTGGCTTCCGGATGTGTTCGGCTATTCCTGGGCGCTGCCGCAGATTCTGAAAAAAGCGGGCATCAACACCTTTATGACGACAAAGATCAGCTGGAATCAGTATAACCGTATGCCGCACGACACCTTTATGTGGAAGGGCATCGACGGCAGCGAGGTGCTGACGCACTTTATCACGACGCCGGACCCGTGGAGCGAGCCGGGTTCCTGGTTCTACACCTACAACGGCAAGCTGACGCCGAAGACGGTAAAGGGCACCTGGGAGGCATACAGCGAGAAGCAGATGAATAAGGATCTGCTGATCTCCTTCGGCTACGGCGACGGAGGCGGCGGCGTAAACCGTGATATGCTGGAGAATCGCAGAAGGATCGACAAAATTCCGGGATTGCCGAATCTGAAGATTACAACGGCGGCGGAATACTTCCGCAAGCTGCATGAGACGGTGGAGGAGACGGACCAGTATGTGCACACCTGGGACGGAGAGCTGTATCTGGAATACCACAGAGGCACCTACACCAGCCAGGGCTACAATAAACGTATGAACCGCAAAATGGAGCTTCTCTACAGGAGAGCGGAGTGGCTGACTGCGATGGACGCTGTGAATAAGGGCAGTATCGCAGAGGCAAAACAGGAGGAGCTGACGAAGGGCTGGAAGCACATCCTTACAGACCAGTTCCACGACATTATTCCGGGTTCCTCGATCCACGAGGTATATGAGGACTCCAGGAAGGATTACGAATACATTGAAAGCGTTGCGCAGGGTGTATGCCAGGGAGCGCTGGCGGATCTGCTTGAAGAAAAGCCGGATTCCTACACGGTATTTAACGCTTCCGCATGGACGAGAGGCGAGATCGTAATGGTTCCGAATGACCGGGCGGGTGTTTACTGTGATGCAGACGGCAATGAATTGACCGCGCAGCAGGCAGGAGACGTCACCTACGTGGAGGTGAAGGACGTTCCGGCGATGGGTACGGCAGCGATTTTCTTTAAGGAGCAGGCTCCGGCGGAGACAAAGGCAGCCTTCACCATCAACGGAAGAGATATTGAGACACCGTACTACAGCATTTCCCTGAACGGCTATGGACAGATCACACGGCTGTTTGACAAGACCTTCGGGCGCGAGGTGCTTCCGAAGGGCGAGCGTGCGAACGTGCTGCAGATGTTCGAGGATAAGCCGCTCGACAACGACGCGTGGGATATCGACATTTTTTATCAGCAGAAGATGCGCGAGATCACCGATCTGACAAAGTTTGAGGTAACGGAGTGCGGCGCGCTGCAGATGAAGATTCATATGGAGTGGAATTACATGAACTCCTTCATCGCACAGGATATGGTGCTCTACAGCGACAGCAGAAGAATCGACTTTAAGACGTTCGTGGATTACCATGAGCAGCATCAGCTCCTGAAAGCAGCGTTCCCGGTGAATATCCGTTCCACCTACGCGACCTACGATGTACAGTACGGCAATGTGAGACGTCCGAACCACTGGAATACAAGCTGGGATCAGGCGCGGTTTGAGAGCGTGGCGCACCGCTGGGCGGATCTGTCCGAGAGAAATTACGGCGTCAGTCTCCTAAACGATTGCAAGTACGGTCATGACATCAAAGACAATGTGATACGTATCAGTCTGCTGAAGGCAGGCACGCACCCGGATCACCTGCAGGATCAGGGACAGCACGTATTCACCTACGCGCTCCTTCCGCACAGCGGAGATTTCGTGGAAGGAAACGTGGTGCAGGAGGCGTATGCGCTGAACGATCCGATGCAGACGGCGGAGGGTGTTTGCACCTTTGGAGCGGAAAGCTTTGTAACCTTCGACAACGATCAGGTGGAGCTGGACGCGGTGAAGAAATCGGAGGACGGAAAATATCTCGTTATCCGCTTCCACGAGTTTGCAGGCTCCGCGCAGAAGGTGACGGTGCGTCCGGGCTTTGCCTTCCGGGAATGGACAGAGTGCGATCTGCGCGAGCGTCCGCTCGGCGAATGGTCGCGGGATAAGGAGATCGCGCTTGACCTTCACGCTTATGAAATAAAGACGATTCTGATCTCACTGTAAAAGGAAACGTTTGCGCATTTATTGCGCGGACCGTGACAGAGCCGGGCACGATCCTGGCTCTTTTTCTTGTGAAAATAGTTTGTTTTTGTTGTAGCTATTTGATGATTTTAGTGGATTTGCACAAAGAAACCTGCTATAATGGTTGTGTATTTTGCCGGAGGACAGGTATGGAGAAGACAGAGAAGAAAAGTCCAAAACAACTATATAACAAGCTTCTTTTTATTTATACGGCAGTCATTGCGTGCGTGGTGCTGGCGCTGATGATTTATTTTACCACCAGCATGAGACGGCGCTACCTGGAAAATAATCTGGAATTTCTGCAGATGGCGCACGAGGAGGCGGTCGCGTATGTGGAAAACTGCTCCAATGCTGCCGATTACCTGCACGAGGAGCTTTACAATTCTAATATGGAGCTGAAGGATGTGCTGCATTATCTCTCGGACAGCACGGAGGAATATCAGAAATACCGGCTGGATTCCTTTTCGCAGTATTACCTGCTGGATTATCACGGGATAGAGGATTTCTCAGCGAGCGCGTTCGAGATGTATCCGTCGCTTATCCGGCTGGCGTTCGTCAGCTATGAAAAGGGCGATCTGACGGCGTATACCGGCGGGCAGGGCGTTTACCACACAGATGATGGCAAAGAGACGCTTGAAAATATCAGGAGCGGAGATCTGGCGCAGGAGGGGGAATTTTCGTTTTTGAAAGAGGTTCGCGACCCGAATACCATGCAGAGCATGGGCGCTATGATCGTGACGTTCGGGGCGGATCACTTTCGGACGATCCGAAGCAGCTATGAGCTGTCAGAACTGGTGGTCTATAACGAGAACGGTACGATGATCTACGATTCCGCCGGGGAGCTTCCGGCAGAAGAGCTGGAGACGGCGCGCGGGGCGCATCAGCTTGAGACGAAGCTCAAAGCATATGTGCAGACGTCAAACCCGGATAAATTAAATGTCATCAGCTATCTGAAAAAGATAGAGGCTGCGCGGATGCCGTTTGGAAGATGGGTGATGATCTTTGCGGTCGGCGTCGCGGCATTTTTTGTCAGCGAATGTCTGGTAAACTGGTATTTAAGGCGTGTTTCCACACGTCTCGACCGCATCCTGGACGGCATGACGAAGGTTATGGGAGGAGATCTGACGGCGCGCCTTGATGCGCCAAACAACGGGGACGAGCTGGACGTGATCGCGCTTCACTTTAACGAGATGTGCGAAAAGCTCGATCTGCATATCCAGAAGAGCTACCTTGCCGAGATCGAGCAGAAAAATGCGGAGATGGCGGCGCTGCAGAGCCAGATCAATCCGCATTTCCTTTACAATACCCTGGAAGCGATCCGCATGAAGGCGATCTGCAACGGCGACCAGGAGGTCGGGAAAATGCTCTACAGCATGGCAGTGACGTTCCGCAGCCAGCTCAAAGAGGCGGATGTGATCACGCTCGCGCAGGAGCTGCATTACAGCAAAAAATACATGGAGCTTTTTGAGTACCGCTATCCGAAGCAGTTTCAGTCCGGTGTGGATTGCCCGCTGGAATATATGCAGGTGCCGATCATCAAGTTCGTTTTGCAGCCGATCATCGAGAATTATTTTATTCACGGCATCCGGATGCGCGACAATGACAATTTCATTAGGATTATGGTAGAAAAGCGGGGCGGGGATTTTGCGATCATCGTCGAGGATAACGGCCGGGGCATGACGGAAGAGGAGATCGCGGAGAAAAACAGGCAGCTGCGGGAAAATAAAATGGATAAGACAAAGTCCATAGGGATCGCGAACGTAAACCGGCGGATCAAAGCGGTATACGGGAGCCGCTACGGGCTTGAGCTGGAAAATGTAAAAACAGGCGGACTGCGGGTAATTTTAACGTATCGGCCGCAGGAGGGAGAGAGTGATGAGGAAAGTAATGATCGTGGAAGATGAGGAATGGATCCTGCAGGGAATCAAAAGCATTATACGCTGGGAGGAGCTTGGGCTTTCCCTGGTCCACATGGCGTATAACGGCGTGGAGGCGCTGGAGCTGTGGGAGAAGGAGCCGGTGGACATTATCATCACGGACATTGAGATGCCGGAGATGAACGGTCTGGAGCTTTTAAAGGAAATCCGCAGCAGGGAAGAGCGCGTCCGCTTCATCATTCTGACGGGCTTCGATGAATTTGAGTACGCAAGAGAAGCGATCCGCCTGGAGGTGGAGGATTATATTTTAAAGCCGATCAACGAGGAGGAGCTGGAGAATAAGCTGAAGGAGGCGGTTCTGCGGCTCGAAGAGCTGGAAAAGAAAAAGATCCGGTATATTGATGAAAAAACGGAGTGGCTGCAGTTTCTCTCAGGGAAAACAGCCGCCCAGGACAGCGCGTATCACTGCGAGCGTCTAAAGCTTTCTTCGGACGGAAGCCCCGTATGGGCGGCGGTGATGAAATGGAGCACAGGAAGCGTGAAGGAGAACCGGATCACGGATATGATCCTTGCGCTCAATAAGGAGCAGCAGGATCTTCGTATCGTGCATCTGCCGCCGGACAGCCTGCTGATGCTGCTTACGGGCAGGGAGGACGCACAGGAGGTGAAGGAGTATTTTCAGATGCTTCAGAATCAGATCGAGAGTCAGTTTGACATCCTCACCTTTGTAGGCATCGGACCGGTGTTTTATGATTATAAAGACCTTCCGGAGAGCTACCAGCAGGCGCGGAAGCTCCAGAAATATCTGGTGGTGGAGGGCTACGGAAGCTGCCTGAATGAGGCGGATATCCAGACGCGCAAGAGCGAGGATATTGCGATCGACGCCGCGCAGCTCGGTAAGCTGATCCTGAAAAAGGAGAACGCGGGCGCGCTCGATTATATCGAGGACCTCTTTATCAACAATGTAAAGAAGGGCGTTTCCATTGATTCCATTTATCAGATGGCGCTCCGCATCGGTATGCTTCTGCAGGAGATCAAGAAGGAATATAAACTGGAGGATTTAAGTACGCTGCATGACCTGCCGGAACTTCTGGAAAACGTGTACCGGGCGGACGATATCTTTGAGATCAAGGCGCTGTTTATCTCTGAGGTAAATGAGATCATCCGCTACATGCATGAAGAAAATTCCCAGTATACGCCGGTAGTGCGGCAGATCCTGGAGGAAGTGCAGAAAAATTATCGCGACGATATGAACCTTAAAACGCTGGCGTACAAGTATCACATGAACGCTTCCTATCTGGGACAGATCTTTCAGAAGGAGGTGGGCTGCTCCTTTACCCAATATCTGAGCAGCAAGAAAATAGAAATTGCAAAAGACTTAATACTGAACACGAACATGAAGATCAACGACATTGCGAAAGAAGTTGGATATCCCGATACCAGTTACTTTTACCGGAAGTTCAAGCAGCATTACGGAGTGGCGCCAGCGTCTTTGCGGGAAATGAAAAAGTATTAAGAGAAGGGCTGTCCTGAAAAGGGGGCAGCTTTTTTGCGCCGCCTGCCCGGACCCTGTTTTGCTCATACAGCCATGACGTCCACCACGAATAAAGCCCACGGATTGCTCCATGCTGACGCATTCCCGCAATCCTACCCGCATTCGCAAATCGGTCCCTCGCTTTTGGCTCGGTCCCTGTTTTGCTCATACGGGTTAGCGTCGCGCATGTAGGAACGCATATGTGAGCAAGCTCACACAGCGTTCTTACATGGCGACTGGGCTTTATTACTAGAATTTGTCCAAGGAATCTAAAAGTTTTCAAGTTTTATAAAAAATTTAGAAATGGTATAGTTATTTTACACAAAGGGGAAAGCGATGAGAAAAGAATTTGCAGAAAAATGTAGAATACTTGCGGTTGCCGGAATAATTGCTTCCGGTATTTTGACCGGGTGCGGGAAAGCGCAGGAGAGCGAGACCGGAAGGGAGACGGTAGAGCTTGTCTGGTATCAGCTTGGGGAAACGCAGAAGGATGCCGACCTGGTACTCAGAAAGGTAAATGAGTACACCGTCGACAAGCTTGGCGTGAGCCTGCAGATCATAAGTATTCCCGGCGGCGATTACACGCAGAAGATGCAGACGGTGATCAATACGGGAAGTACCTGGGATCTCTGCTTCACCTGCTCATGGGCGAACGATTATCTGCAGAATGCAAATAAAGGAGTTTTTCTCGCGCTTGACGAACTGCTCGAAGATACGGAGATGTATCAGAATATCGACGAGAGATTCTGGAAGGCGGCGCAGGTGCAGGGAAGCATCTACGGGGTGCCGAGCGAGAAGGAGCTTGGCAACATGCCGATGTGGGTGTTCACAAAAGAATATGTGGACAAATACAACATTCCGTATGAGGAGCTGCATGAGCTGGAGGATCTGGAGCCGTGGCTGGAAGTGATTAAGGAGAACGAGCCGGATGTGGTTCCGCTTTACATCACAAAGGATTACACAGCGCCGACGTACATGGATAAGATTCTTGATCCGGTCGGCATTGAGTACGGGGACGACACGCTGACGGTGAAAAACGTCTTCGAGACAGAGCGGATGAAGGAAACCTTGCGGACCATGCGAAAATATTATCAGGCGGGCTATATCAATCAGGATGCAGCGATAGCATCGGACGATAAAGCAGTAAAACGCTTTGTGACGAAAGGAGATGGACAACCATACGCAGAACTGATCTGGGGAAAGGACCTTGGCTATGAGGTGGTAACGTCCCCGATCATGGACACCAGTATTACAAACTCATCGGCGCGGGGAGCGCTGACCGCGGTGAACGCGCAGAGCAGTCATCCGGAGGAGGCAGTAGCGCTTTTGAATCTGATCAATACGGATGAGTATCTGAGAAACCTTTTAAATTATGGCATCGAGGGCGTTCACTGGGAACGGGTTGCGGTATCGGAGGCGGAAGCTGAGAAAGCCAAGGGCAAGCCGTACATATACGATACCAGAGTGAAGCTGATCGAAGGAGCTTCCAGAAACTACTCCGTCGCATACTGGGTGCAGGGCGGTCTGTTCAACACCTATGTGCTGGAAAATGAACCGCTGGACAAATGGGCGGTATTCAAGGAATTCAACGATGCCTCCGAGGAGGCGCCGTCCTTTGGATTCGACTTCGATGTGGAGCCGGTCAGCACACAGGCAGCAGGCTTCCGGACGGTGCTGGATGAATTTGGAAAGGCGCTCTACACGGGAAGTGTGGATCCTGACGAATATCTTCCAAAGCTGCAGGAAAAGCTGGAGACCACCGGGATCCAGAAGGTGATCGACGAGATGCAGCGCCAGGTCGATGAGTGGAAAGAAACAAGATGAGATGGGCTTTTGCCCCAACATCATAACAGGAAAGGGAGGTTCAAAAAGAATGGGAACCAGGAAAACAACAGCTCCCGCGAAAAAGAGGGACAGAAAGAGATGGACGAAGGATGATACAGAGCTGACGCTGTTATCACTGCCGACCGTGCTCTGGTATTTGATTTTTTCGTATCTGCCGATGTTCGGTGTTGTCATTGCTTTTAAGGAGTACAAGCTGGCGCCGGGCGGACACGGATTTCTGTACAACCTGTTTGCAAGTGACTGGGTGGGAATTAAAAACTTCAAGTTTTTCTTTACGTCAAACGCTTTCACCATGTTGCTGAGAAACACCATCCTCTACAACATCGCGTTCATTATCATCAGCGCGACGGTTGCTGTAGGCGGAGCGTTGATTCTGAGCAATATGAGGAACAAGACGGGCTCGAAGATTTACCAGACCATGATGTTCCTGCCGTACTTCATGTCATGGGTAGTGATCAGCTACTTCGTGTACGCGCTGCTCACTCCGGAGAGAGGTTACATAAACGGCATCATCACCGCTCTCGGCGGCGAGAAGATCATGTGGTACCAGGAAAGCAAATACTGGCCGTTCATCCTGATCATCTTAAATACCTGGAAGGGTATGGGATACGGCATGGTAATGTATCTGGCAAGTATTACAAGTATCGACCAGTCTCTGTATGAGGCGGCGGTTATGGACGGAGCGACCAAGTGGCAGCAGATGAAGCACATCACGCTTCCGGGAATCAAGCCGGTATTCGTTATGATGCTGATCCTCGACTGCGGTAAGATCTTCAACTCCGATTTCGGTCTGTTCTATCAGGTAACAGGAGGGATCCCTGCATCCCTGTACACCACAGTATCGACGTTTGATACCTTTATTTACAACTCTATCCAGTCGACAGCACCGATCGGGCAGACAGCGGCAGCGTCCTTCTTCCAGGCGATCTGCAGCTGCGGTACCATCCTGTTTGCAAACTGGGTAGTAAGTAAGATCGATAACGAGAACAGAATTATTTAAGGAAAGGAAGTGTGCAAAGTGGCGAAAAAGAATAAAGTAGTGGAGCAGCAGTCTTCCTTTAACCAGATCAAGCCGTCAACAAATGTGTTATTCAACATAATCTTTTTGATACTGGGATTAATGTGTATCTTCCCGCTGCTGTTTGTATTTTCTATCTCGATCACAAGCGAGGAAGCGCTCCGCGTAGGCGGATATCAGATCATCCCGCAGGAGCTTTCCAACTCGGCATACATGTTCCTCTGGAACGAGCGCGGCACGATCCTGAGAGCGTTCTTCATGTCCGTGCTGGTAACTGTGATAGGTACGATTATCACAATTTGTTTAACAACCTCTATGGGATATGTTGCATCGAGAAGAAACTACAAGCTGAAAAAGCTGTACACCTGGATGATCTTCATCCCGATGGTTTTCAACGGCGGTATGCTGGCATCTTATGTAGTTGTAAATAACATTCTGAATTTGAGAAACACCATCTGGGCGCTGATCCTGCCTCTGGCATGTTCCTCGTTCAGTGTAACGATCTGCCGGACATTCTTCCGGACGACGGTGCCGGATGCGCTGATCGAGGCGGCGAAGATCGACGGAGCCGGACAGTTCCGCATCTGGTCAAGCATCGTGCTTCCGATCTCCAAGCCGGTTATGGCGACGATCGGCATGTTTGCAGCGTTCGGTTACTGGAACGACTGGTTCCAGGCATCCCTGTACATTCAGGACAAGAACCTGCAGACCTTACAGTCCTTGCTGAATAACATTCAGAAAAACATCGAATACATCGCGAACAATCCATACGGCGGTCTGTCACTGCAGCAGTACAAGATGAATATGCCGACAGAGTCCGTGCGAATGGCGATCGCGATCATCATTATCGTTCCGATTGCATGTACCTATCCGTTCTTCCAGAAATACTTTATCTCTGGTCTGACGATCGGTTCTGTAAAAGAATGATGAAAAGTGTAGTGCAGGTGGAAACTATTAATAACAAAAAAAGGAGGAAAACAAGATTATGAAAGCAAAGAAAATTGCAGCACTTGGTATGGCTGCTGTTATGACGGCAGGCGCACTGGCTGGCTGCGGCTCCAAAAAGGAAGAGCCGGCAAAGACAACGGAAGCAGCAGAGGCAGCGACGGAAGCGGAAAAGACAGACGACGCACAAACGGATGACGCTGCTGCGGCTGAAGAAACGGAAAAGCAGGAGGAAGCGGCGGCGACTTCTGCGGATGAGATCGTAAATCTGAAGTGGATCACCATCGGCAACGGTATGCCGACAAACTATGATACCTGGATCGCAAAGGTAAATGATTACATCGGAGAGAAGATTGGCGTAAATCTGGAGATGGAGGTTATTCCGTGGGGCGACTGGGATAACCGCAGAAACATTATCATCAGTACAAATGAGCCGTATGATATCATCTTCGGAAACGGCAATAACTATACGGCGGATATCAAGCTTGGTGCATATGCGGATATCACTGATATGCTCGACGCAAACATGGCGGAGTTCAATGAGCTGATGCCGGAGAAATACTGGGAAGCAGTACGTGTGGACGGCAGGATCTACGGCGTGCCTTCCTATAAGGACAGCTCCATTTCCAACTATGCGATCTGGGATAAAGAGCTGGTTGAGAAGTATGATATCGATTACAAAAATCTGACAAATCTGGAGGATCTCACGCCGGTATTTGAAAAGCTCAAAGCGGAGGAGAATGATTACCCGGTATACATCAAGAACGACGGCGTTTATTCCATCTTCGACCCGTATGATCAGCTTGGCGCAGGCACACAGATCCTTGGCGTAAGATATGACGACCAGAGCGGTAAGGTCTGCTACACACTGGAGGAGCCGGATGTTTACTCCGCACTGGAGACCTTTTATGACTGGTATCAGAAGGGCATCATCAACCCGGATGCTTCTACTCTGACAGAGGGACGTGTTTACAATATGTGGCGTATCGCACAGGGCTGGGAGTCTGCAGCTACCACCTCCTGGGGTCCGCAGATGGGCAAAGAGGTTGTTGTGGCAAAGGTTGGCGACACCATCCTCTCCAACGAAACGGTTCGCGGTTCTCTGAACATGGTTTCCACGAACTCCAAATATCCGGAGAAATGCTTACAGCTTCTGAATCTTGTAAACGTAGACACGAAACTGAGAGATATGTTCTTCTACGGGGAGGAAGGCGTAAACTTCGAATACATTGATGTAGACGGCAAGACAATGGTACACAAGATCAATGAGGACTGGGCAATGGCCGGCTATACGCAGGGTACCTTCTTCACAGTTACTCCGATCGAGACCGATACAAACGATCAGTGGGGCGAGGTTAAGGCGCTGAACGAGCAGGCAGTTTCCTCTGTAATGCTTGGATTCACCTTTGATACCACCGAGATCGCTGACCAGCTTGCAAACTGCCGTGAAATCTGGCTGCGCTATAAGAGCGAGGTAATGACCGGCGTGCAGGATCCGGCAGTGGTTGTTCCGAAGATCAAGGAAGAACTGATGGCGGCAGGCTTCCAGGATATACTGGATGCGGCGCAGGCACAGGTCGATGCATTCCTGGCAGAAAAAGGAACAGCGGCAGAAGAAACAACCGAGGGAACCACGGATGCGGCGGCAGAAGAGGTAACTGAGGCGGCAACAGAAGCAGAATAAAATAGAAAGAGAAAAAGAGCTGGCGCATGGCATAGATTACTGTGCGTCAGCTTTTTCCGACCGCAGGCAGGAGGCAGAAGTGATGCGACTGACGAGCAGGACGGACAACCGTCCATATATGAATGTGATTTTCGGGAATTTTTACAGCCCGGCGTTTGACGATGAACAATTTATAGACGAGACGATGGCGCTGATTAAGAAGCTTGGCTACAACAGCGTGATGTTTGACACTAAGGCGTGGGAGGATTTTAAGGAGCGCTGTGAGGGCGGCGACGCCAGTCAATATGTGAAAATGCAGGAGTATATGGGGCGCTCGGCGCACCGGCACGGACTGGCATATAATTTTCTATTATTGTATCTGAACGGCGACAATCTTTATCCGCATATCCGGTTCAGCCCGCCTATCTTTGGAGAGGAAATTTCGTATCTGGACGGCACGCCGGGGCGCTGGTACAAATACTGGTCGCCGAAAGCGCTGGCATCCATGAAGGAGCATGTGGAGCGGATCATGGATCGCTATGGGGACGGCTGCGAGCGGTGTATGCTGGGGGATGATGCGTGCGAAAGCCGGAGCGAAGCAATCGGGGATGATGGGTGTGAAGGCCGGAGCGAAGCAATCGGGGATGACGGGTGTGAAGGCCGGAGCGAAGCAATCGGGGACGATGCATGTGAAAGCCCGAATAGAGCGCGCGAGGTGGTTCCGGTGTGCAGCATGTGGGATCCGGTGGTCGCGGTAAGCTTTGACGATGAGGGACGTGCGCGCTATCTTTCCTTCCTGCGCGGGCTGTACCACGGCGATATCGGCGAGCTGAACCGCCGCTATGAAATTTGCGCGGAAAATTTTGCGGATTTATCCCCACAGGAATACTGGTATGGTGTAAGATATTCAGAGACTCCTTTTTATACCGAGGAGGATGTGAAGAACCGCACGGCGCGGTTTTACGTCTGGCGGGACAACGCGCTCTGGAAAATTCAGGAGATAACGCTCTACTTTGAAAAGATCGGTCCGATGCTGAAAGAGAAGCACCCGGAGCTGTTTCTCTGCCCGGATATGACGCAGTGGGGATATTTTCTTAATATCTACGGAAGATCGCAGCAGGATATCGACAACGAGTTCAGCGATCTCTGGGACACGGCGGTTCGCGGAATTGATATTTATGCGCTGGCGCCCTATGTGGATTCCTGTCATTTTATCACGGTTCCGGTGACGCCGGACGGATTGCCGGATGCCTACGTGGTTTCCTGCCAGCACAGCATGATGCGCGTAATGAATGAGGGAAAGCCGCTTATTGGCGGCATTTACTGGGGAAGGTATATCTACAATGATATTTATGCGCATCTTTCTCCGGCGGAGATTATCGGAAGCATGACTGCCTGCGGCATGGACGGCTACAACTGCTACGGCATGAACGGGCTGGACGACGGCGGCGTGATGAACCGCATGGACGACTGCTTCCTGGAATCGCTGCGCAGGGCGAACGACTGGTGCGCAGAGGTGATCCCGCTGCGCAGCGGCGCGCGCAAAAAAGAAATCGCGATTCTGTTTCCGTCAGAGATGGCGCATCTGGAGCCGTTCGAGGTGGGAAATAATAAGATACGCAGGCTTGATCTGCTCGGCTGGTACCGGATCTGCTGCGATCTCGGCTACCAGGCGGATGTCATCAGCAATCATGAGATCGAACGCGGTCTGCTAAAGGAATATAAGGTGCTGATCGTTCCGGCAAACGACTGCTATTTTGCAGCGGAGCACGAAGCGATGGAGGAAACAATCAGAGCGTGGGTGCGCGCGGGCGGCGCGCTGCTGCACGGACCGGGCGATTTGCTTGCCCAAAACTGCTTTGGCATCCGTGGAATAGAATGTGAGAAAAAGCCCTATCGTTATGGGAAAACGATCATCCCGCAGGGCGAGGCATTCTGCCGCTATGAGGGCGGACAGGAGCTTGCGCCTTACGTGGACGGCGGCGGATGCTGCGTGGCGGTATATGATGGAACGGTATACTCCTTCGGCGTACAGATCGGCGCGTCGTATGCCTCGAAAAATATCCCGCATGTGCCGTATGCGCAGGGCAACAGAGAGATGTATCCGCTTGCGCTCTCGCGCACGACGCTGATAAAGGATATTCTCGCGCGTCATGTTACCCCGGCGAGCGGTATCTGCGAGCGCGGCATTGAGACGGGGGTTTTTGAAAACGGCATGGTGATCGTCAACCACCGCCCGACGCCTTACAGGCTGCCGAAAAGGTACCGAACGGAGATCTATACCAACGGGGAGCGCCGGAGGATGGATCGTGCCGGAAGCAGAGAATGTTGCGGGCATATCGGCGGCAATATGGAATGCGGCGTGCAGGAGAGCACAGGTGTGAATGCGGAATGCGGCGTGCTGGGCGCGCACGAAGCCGTGTGGGTGAGCGGCGAACAAATATAAGAAAACAGGTGGGAAAAATAATGTTACAGCAATTTTTAACAGAAGGATGGCAGCTTAGAAAAGCGGGGGAGGAGCTTCAGCCTGCGGTGGTTCCGGGAACCGTGTACACGGACCTGCTCCGCAACGGAAATATGGAGGATCCGTTCTGGAAGGATAACGAAATCCGCGCCCTTGCGCTGATGGATTTCGACTATGAATATCAGGCGGTGTTCGACTGTGATGCACAGATGCTGAAAAAAGACCGGGTTCTGCTGCATTTTGACGGGATCGACACGATTGCAGATATTTATGTAAACGAAACGAAGGTGGGAAGTGCATACAATATGCACCGTGTCTGGGAGTATGACGTGAAAGCGCTTCTGAAGGAGACGGGCAACGCGCTGCGCGTGGTACTGCACTCCCCAACGAAGTATATCCAGGAGGAATTTAAAAAATGCCGCACGCTCGGCTCGGAGGATGCGATGGACGGATTTGTACATCTCCGCAAAGCACACTGCATGTTTGGCTGGGACTGGGGTGCGCATCTGCCGGACGCCGGAATCTTCCGCAAGGTATCGCTGATCGGGATCGACCGGGCGCGCATTGATAATGTATATGTTGCGCAGAAGCATGAAAACGGCCAGGTTACGCTGGAATTTAAGGTGGAGACGGAAACGGCTGCTGCCGGCGCAAAGCTTCATTATGCGGTGGAGATCACGGCTCCTTCCGGCGAGGTGCTCCGGGCGGAAAATTCCCCGAAGGAGCTGCTGATCACGGAGCCGGAGTTTTGGTGGCCGAACGGATACGGCAGTCAGCCGCTGTATGGCGTGAAGGTGACGCTTTTCTCAGGCGATGAAGCACTGGACATCTGGGAGCGTCGGATCGGTCTGCGCACGCTGACGATGCATATTGAAAAAGATCAGTGGGGCGAGAGCTTTGCGCATGAGGTGAACGGCATCACCGTTTTTGCGATGGGCGCCGACTATATCCCGGAGGATCACCTTCTGGGGCGCGTGACGCCGGAGACGACGAAAAAGCTGCTCCTGCAGTGCAAGGCTGCCAATTTCAACACGATCCGCGTGTGGGGCGGCGGCTACTACCCGGAGGACTGGTTCTTCGACCTCTGTGATGAGCTTGGCCTGATGGTGTGGCAGGACTTCATGTTTGCCTGCGCGGTGTATGAGCTTACGTCGGAATTTAAGGCAAATATCCGCCAGGAATTTATTGATAATGTGAAACGTATTCGTCATCACGCTTCGCTGGGATTGTGGTGCGGAAACAATGAGATGGAAATGTTCGTCGGGGAAAATCATCACTGGGTGACGAAAAAGACCGAGGTGCGCGATTATCTGATCATGTACGAGGAGCTGATCCCGGATGTACTGAAAGAGTACGATCCGCAGACCTTCTACTGGCCCGCAAGCCCATCGTCCGGCGGTTCCTTTGACGAGCCGAACAGTCCGGACCGGGGCGATGTACATTACTGGACAGTCTGGCACGGAAACAAGCCGTTTTCCGAGTACCGCAAATATTTCTTCCGCTATGCGTCGGAGTTCGGCTTCCAGTCGTTCCCGAGCAAAAAGACGGTGGAGACATTTACAGACGATCCGAGGGATATGAATATTTTTTCCTATATTATGGAGAAGCACCAGCGGCAGTACGGCGCGAACGGAAAGATTATGAATTACATGCAGCAGACCTACCTGTATCCGTCCGGCTTTGAGCAGGCAATTTACGCGTCGCAGCTTCTGCAGGCGGACGCGATCCGCTACGGCGTGGAGCATTTCCGCCGCAACCGCGGACGCTGCATGGGCGCGATCTACTGGCAACTAAATGACTGCTGGCCGGTAGTATCCTGGTCATCTATTGATTATTGCGGGCGCTTAAAGGCACTGCAGTATTATGCGAAACGCTTTTTTGCGCCGCTGATGCTTTCCTGCCAGGAGGAGGGCATGATGTCGCAGGAGGCGGATATGAACCGCGAGCACTTTGTGTTTGAGAAATCCATCCGTCTGAATGTGGCGAACGAGACACGCCGGGCGGAGAAGGTGCATGTGAGATGGGCGCTGCGCAACGCGGATGTATCGGTGGTGTCGCAGTGGGAGGAGGATGTGGAGGTTCCGGCTCTTACCAGTGTGTGGCTTGACAAAATGGAGCTGCCGGAGGCGGATATCTTCTCTCAATATGTGAGCTATGAAATGGAAAAGGACGGAAAAATCATTTCCAGCGGAACCGTGATTTTCTCCTATCCGAAATATTTCCGCTACGAGGACCCGAAGCTTTCTTATGAGATCGACGGCGATGAAATTATTGTGAGAGCGCACGCCTACGCAAAGAGCGTGGAAATCTTAAATGAAAACGAGGATCTGATACTGGAGGATAACTATTTTGACATGAATGCGGGCGAAAAGCGTGTGAAGGTGCTTTCCGGAGATATTGAAAAGCTGCGTTTGCGCAGTGTGTATGATATTCGGTAGAGGTATTTATGGAGTATATTTTAGAGGCATGTGTGGATTCCGCAGAATCCGCGCTGGCGGCACAGCGGAGCGGGGCATCCATACCATTCTCACTTCTGGGCAGAGAAACCGCTGCCTGGAAGGAAAAGAGGCTACGCAGACAGATTTTCATAATCTTTTCGTTAAAACGAAAAGAAGAAGAGAGACAAAACATAACTACGTTTTTGCCTCTCTTCTTATAATATATAGACTCACTCATATAATATGTTGACAAACAAGAGACCTTGTGATAATATGATTTTATCTATAATTCAAAGCAGTTCTGCTGAACATTTTCCGGAAGAAAGTGACGAAAAAAGTTATATGAGGAGGTTACTATTTGTCTGATTCAATTAATTGGCATGATTTTTTCATGTCCGGCTTACAGATCCAGTTGGAATCCTACAGGGATATTCTGACGTTTGAATCGGAGTTTGTTTTAAACAGACAGTCCAGGCGTATCGATTGTCTTATCACAAAGAAACCAGGCGCGCCACCGATTGATGCCGCAATTGCCCGGAACTTCCGGCAATATAATCTGATTGATTATAAAGGTCCTGGTGAAAGTATGAGCATTATCAATTATTACAAGGTATTATCGTATGCATACAGTCTCCCAGAGCATATGGGGTCTTCCAGCGTACTGGATCAATTATTCATAATGCTGGTTACACATTATTACCCGCGCAATCTCATAAAGCATATTCAAAAAAAGTTGCCTTTTGCTATTGAAAAAATTGCTCCGGGGATGTATGATATACATACAGAACCAATGCCGGTACAGCTTGTCGTCCTGCCGCAGCTTTCAGCGGACGAATATATGTGGCTGCGGTGTCTTACAAATGAGCTGACGCCGGGGATTCCGTTACAGAAACTTGCAGATTCATATGCATTACATAAAGAGGAATCACTGTATCAGAAATTTATGAATGCATTCATCAGGGCAAACCGGATAGAGAAGGGAGCTGAAATATCTATGTGTGAAGCATTATATGAATTGTTTGCAGATGAGCTGATCAGGCGGGAGATAAAAGGAAAAAATGAGGGCATGAGGAGACTTTCGGAACTGAACCTTAAATTAATATCAGAAAACCGTATTCCGGAGCTTGCCAAAGCAGCGTCTGATCCGGCATACCGCGAGGAACTTCTGCTGCAGTACCAGTTATAAGAAGAAAAATGTCTAAAGATTGCGAAATTTTTTATGTGAAAGTTGTATCTCAAGTTTGGAAGTGAAAATATAAAATTTTTATAAACTTTTGAATTTTAGTAATACAGCATCTTGCATATCTGCAGGCGTTTTCTGTACTTATGGTTCAGTTCTGTATGGAACAGGTCTCCGCATGCTTCGTAGATACAATTAAGCCAAATGAGGAAAAAGTATATGCAAAGCGAATCGATAGGGCGGAGTATGCGAAAGAAGCGGAGGCGGCTTATCAACAGATCAACGATCTGATCGAACGCTTCCAGAAAATTGACGCTGCGATCGTGGATTCTAATGCGAAGACAGAAGTTAAGACTTCCTACGGCACTTTTATAGTTGCGGGTGCAATCTCACTCAGAAGCAGGCTTCGAGGCATGGATTCTTATGATGGGGAGGCAGATTTCGAAGGCAAATAATGTTTTAAGTAAATGAATAACTTTCCTTCAGGCATAGAAATGTGCTGAAATCCATGAAGCAGGTATAGGTGAGAAACTGATTGACCGGGGAAAAGCCTCATGGCTGTAATGCAGGCAATATCATAAATTGGAGCTGTGGCGAAAGCTACAGCTTCTGTCGTTGTTATGTATCCGTGGGTATCTGGCGCAATCTGCCGGTGGAAGAACGATAGAGAGGAAAGCAAGGTGGGAAAAACATATTAAAGCTTCAGAAATCTCTTAAAGTGTGTTATACTGGTTAAGATTTTGTATCATATTAATCAGAGGAGATTGTTTATGAAGAAAAAATTTTGGCTGAAGCTGCTGCTGATTTTGGTGGTATTAGCGGCAGCGGTACTGTTGTTCGCCGGGAATTATCTGGTGGATTATGCGATCGTGCGCGAGGAGAATACGGAAAAGGATGTCGCGCCGCCCGCGGAGATTTCGGAAGAGGCGGGAAATGTCATAGCGGAAAATCTTGCCGCGATAAATGCGCAAAAGGAGGCGTGGCTGGCGGGCACGACCGTGGAGGAAGTTTCGATTACGTCGGAGGACGGTCTGACTTTGAAGGGCGATCTGTTTGCAGGCGACGAAGACAGTCACCGGTGGCTGCTTGGGATTCACGGGTACACGGGGCAGCGGTCGGATATGCAGAATATTGCCAGTTTTTATGGAAAGCAGGGCTATCATGTGCTGACGCCGGATATGCGTGCTCATGGAGAGAGCGAGGGAAAATATATTGGTATGGGCTGGCTGGACCGCAAGGACGTCCTGCAGTGGATCGATTTTATCATTGCACGTGATCCGCAGGCGGAAATTATCCTGCACGGCGTTTCGATGGGCGGTGCGACTGTGATGATGGTGTCCGGCGAGGAGCTGCCGGAGAATGTGAAGGGAATCGTGGAGGACTGCGGCTATACCTCCGTATGGGATATCTTTGCGGATGAGCTGGCATATCTGTTCCACCTGCCGACGTTTCCAATGCTGGATGCGGCAAATCTGATGTCGAAGATCCGGGCGGGTTACGATTTCAGGGAGGCATCCGCGGTGAAGCAGGTTGCAAAGAGCACGGTGCCGATGGTATTTATCCATGGATCCGAGGACAATTTTGTGCATACGGATATGGTTTATGAGGTCTACGAAGCGTGCCAGACGCCGAAGGAGCTGCTGGTAGTGGAGGGCGCAGGACACGGGCAGGCGTACCAGATGGACCCGGAGCTGTATTTTACAACCGTATTTGATTTTCTGGACAGAGAGTGTTTTTAATGACGGCATAAAAGAGAGCAGATGGCGGCGCGACGAAATTCTGATGACACGCCAGAGTCCGGATATAGACGCGGCAAAAGCCGCCGGACGTCTGCCACAGATTAATGAGAGACAAATCATGAAATTACAAGTGACCGGAGAATGATATGAGATATTATATTGCGGACTCCCATTTTTTCCACGGAGCGCTGAACACAAAGATGGATCATCGCGGTTTCGCGGATGTGGAAGAAATGAATGCATATATGTTGAAAAAGTGGAATGACAGGGTGCGGAAAAATGACGATGTGATCATTCTCGGCGACCTGTCCTGGGGGAAAGCGGAGGAGACGAACGAGCTTTTAGAAAAGCTGAACGGTCGGCTGTTCCTCATCCAGGGAAATCACGACCGTTTCCTGAAAAACAAGAAATACAACGCCGACCGGTTTGTGTGGATCAAGCCTTACGAGGAGCTGCATGACAGCAAGCGGAAGGTGGTGCTCTGTCACTATCCCATCATGTGCTATAACGGGCAATACCGCGTGGATTCCAAAGGGAATCCGCTGGTGTATATGCTGCACGGGCATGTGCACGACACGGTGGACCAGCGTCTGCTGGAGCAGTTCTCCGACATCACACAAAATACTGTGCGCGAGGTGCAGGACGGCAGCGTCCGCGCAATTCCATGCAACATGATAAATTGTTTCTGTATGTACTCTGATTACACGCCGCTCACGCTCGACGAGTGGATTGCCTGTGACCGGACGCGGCGCGCCCATTTTTCTTTTACTCCGTTTACTTTCTAACGTGAATTGGATATAATAAAATTAACCTCAAGTTTTCTTTAGATTTCAAGAATAGAAAGGATGATTTTATGAACCTTGCAAAAATTTCTTCAAACGGTCAGATTACAGTTCCGGTTGAAATCCGCCGTCTGCTCGGTCTAAAATTTGGTGATAAAATTCTGTTTCTGCAGAAGCCAAATGGTGAAATTGTAGTCAGCAATGCTTCCGCCCAGGCAATCCGCAAAGCACAGGCTGCCTTTTCCGGTGTCGCTGAGGAAATGGGTGTCTATAATGAAGATGATATTCAGGCACTTGTGGATGAAATACGGTACGGAAAGGAAAGATAATATACAAACAATGAAGAAGCTTTCTGAACAGGGGAGGATTATTCGCGAAGGCGGAAAGCGTTTTGGATACAGGGGAAGATGTTTGTCTTTTTGCGACGGCATCTTCCCATTTTTTATGGAATCAAAGAAACAGGAAAAACGGCACTTTTTTGATAAAAAATGGACTGTGTATTCCCTGGATAATTGAATATAATAAAAATATTTAGTCTGCAAATAAAAAGTCAAGCAGAAATT